>Ga0265798_10000198_pt1 | contig 108779 bp, 92 predicted proteins | sample P3T30metagenome_FD_192430 | JGI IMG/M metagenome (GOLD analysis project Ga0265798, IMG submission 192430) | Plant litter microbial communities from East Loma Ridge, Irvine, California - P3 T30 | ecosystem: Environmental > Terrestrial > Plant litter > Unclassified | place: USA: California... | reverse complement strand
TTAAAAATTCCAATAACTTGTTTAATCGGGTAGTTTGCATTTTTAATCCTTGCTTTTTTAATTAGATTTGCAAAAAGACTTTTTTTATGAAAATATTAGTTTGTATAAGTAATGTGCCAGACACAACGACAAAAATAACTTTTACTAACGATAATACACAATTCAATACTGCGGGTGTTCAATACATTGTGAACCCTTATGATGAGATTGCGTTATCCAAAGCTATTTCGCTTTGCGAAGGTGGAAAAGGATCTGTAACAGTAATTAATGTTGGAGAAAGCAGTACTGAACCAACAGTTAGAAAAGCCCTTGCTATTGGCGCTGATGATGCGGTAAGAGTTAATGCTGCCCCTAGGGATGCTTATTTTACTGCTTTTCAAATCGCAGAATATGCTAAATCAAATGATTTTGATATGATCCTTACCGGACGTGAATCTATCGACTATAATGGTGCCCAGGTTGCGGCAATGATTGGAGAGTTTCTGGATATCCCATCTGTATCCATCATTAAAAAGCTTGATTACGACGGCACTACTGCAACCATTGAGCGAGAAATCGAAGGAGGTAAGGAAATCTTAACCGTTACCGGGAAATTTGTAGCAAGCTGTGCAGAAGGTGTTGCTGAACCAAAGATTCCAAATATGAGAGGCATCATGTCTGCGAGAACGAAACCTTTACACGTTGTTGAGGCAAAAGAAGTAGAACAACTTTCAACAATTCAGTCTTTTCAGACGCCCCCACCAAGAGGTACAGTAAAGCTTGTACCAACGGAAGAAACCGAAAAACTGATAGACCTGTTACATCAAGAGGCTAAAGTAATATAATTTAACTCCACTCATTTAGAATTAATAACGATATATGTCAGTTTTAGTCTACGTAGAACACGCCGATGGAAAGTTTAAGAAATCTGTTTATGAAGCAGTATCTTATGCTAAAGCCATTGCGGAACAAAATAATACAAATTTAACAGCCATTTCTATTGGAGCTGTTGAAGCATCAGAATTGAATGCACTTGGAAAATACGGTGCTTCTAAAGTTCTTTCCGTTAACAATGAACAACTTAAGAATTTTGTTAACCAGGCTTATGCATCTGTAATTGCGGAAGCTGCTAATGCAGAAAACGCAAATATCGTTGTGCTATCAAACTCGTTTTCAGGCAAAGGCTTAGGGCCAAGAGTTGCTGTTAAGTTGAAAGCGGGATTTGTAGATGGTGCAATTGAATTGCCCGTTGTTGAAGGCGGAAAATTCACAGTTAAAAAAACTGCCTTCTCTGGAAAGGCATTTGCAGTAACGGAAATCACAGCTGAAAACAAGGTTATTGCCCTGAACCCGAATGCTTTTGGTGTGAAGGAATCTGCTGGATCTGAGATTTCAGTAGAAGACTTTACTCCAGCTGATAAAGCAAGTGACTTCGCTGCTGTGGTTAAAGAAATCATCAGAGCAACAGATAAGGTTTCACTTCCAGACGCGGAAATCGTGGTTTCTGCTGGCCGTGGCTTAAAGGGTCCAGAAAACTGGGGTATGGTTGAAGAGCTTGCATCACTTTTAGGTGCAGCAACGGCATGCTCCAAACCAGTATCTGATGCTGATTGGAGACCACATTCAGAACACGTTGGTCAAACAGGCATTACAGTGAGTCCTAATCTGTACATTGCCATTGGGATATCTGGTGCAATTCAGCACCTTGCAGGCATTAGTTCTTCAAAGGTTATTGTCGTTATTAACAAAGATCCTGAGGCACCATTCTTTAAGGTCGCTGATTACGGAATTGTTGGTGACGCTTTTGAAGTGGTACCGAAGTTAATCGAAGCATTAAAAGCACATAAAGGGTAATATATCTGGCCGGCTTTGCCGGCCAGATATTCTTAATCATGAAAAAAGTAAAACTTGATATCGTTGGACTATCCTACAGCCAGACACAGTCTGGAGCCTATGCACTTGTGCTGGGAGAGGTAAATGGACGACGTCGTCTTCCCATTATCATCGGGGCATTTGAAGCGCAGGCAATCGCCATTGAAATGGAAAAGATGACCCCTACCCGCCCGCTTACCCACGATCTATTTAAAACTTTCGCACTCGCCTACAACGTCGAAATCCGTGAAGTACTGATATACAACCTGGTTGAAGGTGTATTCTTTGCAAAAATCATTTGTTTTGATGGTAACGTTGTACAGGAACTAGATGCAAGAACATCCGATGCTATTGCCTTAGCAGTCCGTTTCAATGCAAGCATTTATACCTATGAGTTTATCCTATCATCTGCTGGGATACTTATAGAAGGAGAAGAATTTCTTTTTCTCGAAAATATCGACAACATTTCTAAAGAACAAGGTTCAGAGGACATCAACACGTCTATACCTGGTACTTCTTACAAATCCTACACACTTGAAGATCTTCAATCGAAGCTTCAGCAAGCCATTGCTGATGAGGCCTATGAGCTGGCCGCACGACTACGCGATGAAATAAACAAAAGGAATGCGAGCCAATAAGGCGCAAATAAAGCTTGAACATAAGTCTTGTTTTCAGCCCAGAATTGGCTTAGGACTTAAATTTTTCTATATTCAACACATAAAATTTCAACTAAACTGTTACTATGAACGTTAAGTTCCGCCTGACCCTAATGAATTTTCTACAATTCTTTATTTGGGGTTCGTGGCTTATTACAATTGGTGTATACTGGTTTCAAAATAAACAATGGTCTGGTTCGGAGTTTGGTGTTATCTTCTCAACAATGGGTATCGCATCGATATTCATGCCTGCACTTGCAGGAATAGTATCCGACCGTTGGATCAATGCGGAAAAGCTTTTAGGCATGATGCACATCCTGGGATCAATAGTTCTGTTTAGCCTACCCCTGGTCGACAATCCAACAACATTTTTCTGGGTCATATTGCTAAATATGATCTTCTATATGCCCACCCTTTCCCTCTCAATCACAGTCGCATACACCGCACTCAAGAACAACAACAAAGATGTGATTAAAGATTATCCTCCGATACGGATCTGGGGCACAATCGGGTTCATTGCTGCGCTTTGGGTGGTGAGCTTAACCGGCAATGAGGCATCTTCAAACCAGTTTTACATCGCTTCAGCGGTATCCCTATTTTTAGGTATCTATGCATTCACCCTCCCCAAGTGTCCACCGCTTGCGAAGAACACAGATACACAATCCTTTGTGGATGCGCTTGGTCTGCGTGCATTCTCCCTCTTTAAACAAGGAAACTTTGCCATTTTCTTCTTGTATTCCATGCTGCTTGGCGCCGCGCTTCAGCTTACGAATGCGTACGGAGATACTTTTCTTCACGATTTTAAGAATGTGCCAGCATACGCTGATTTACTCGCTGTGAAATATCCGGCTATCATCATGTCAATTTCACAGATCTCTGAAACCTTATTCATTCTTGCCATACCTTTTTTCCTCCGGAAATTTGGGATTAAGTATGTAATGCTTTTCAGTATGCTAGCATGGGTACTTAGATTTGGTTTGTTTGCCTATGCAGACCCTGCTGGCGGACTATGGATGATCATCCTGTCTTGTATCATCTATGGTATGGCTTTCGACTTCTTTAACATCTCTGGATCTTTATTCGTCGAAACCCGGGTTGATGCTAAGATGCGTGGAAGTGCACAAGGGCTTTTCATGATGATGGTGAATGGATTTGGTGCATTGTTCGGAAGTTTTGCAAGTGGATGGATTATAGAACACTTCTTCACCTATGCTGATCAAAGTAAAGACTGGACGAACATTTGGATCACGTTCGCGGCTTACACCCTGGTACTTGCTGTAACATTCCCTTTTGTTTTTAAATACAAGCACACTGCAGCGGAAGATTCCGCAATCAAGGCGATGGAACATTAATTTAAATCATGAAGAACACTTAGAATGTCGAGCGGTAACTATAGAAAAGCGCATGATTGCCTCAACTGCGGTCATCACGTAGAAGAACATTTCTGCACACATTGTGGTCAGGAGAACATTGAAATCAAAGAAGATGCGATTCATATGATCTCCCATGCTGTTGCAGATTACTTTCACTTTGACTCTAAATTTTTCGGAACAATAAAGCCGCTCTTGTTCCAGCCTGGCTACCTGACTAAAGTTTACGTCGCGGGAAAACGTGTAGCCTTCATCCATCCAATCAGGTTATACATCTTCATCAGCATTGTGTTCTTTCTTTTTATGCTCGGCAGTTCAAAATCCAGCCATGAAGAAAAAGATATAGTTGAAACTTCAAAATCGTCTGAAATAACATCAATAGACGTGAAAGTGGAGCGTCTAAAGAAAGAGCTTCAAAATCCAAAATTAAGTCAGGAGGAACGTGATAGCTTGCTGAAAGTTGCGATTAAAAAGTTTTCAAATGAAGAAGGACAGGAAAATAACTTCACGATAAATAGTAAGTGGTTGGATGGTCGGGATACAAGCCTCACTGCTTATGAGCATCGACAGAAAATGCTACCGAAGTCCGAACGTGACAATTTCTTGAAGCACTACATTGTGAGGAAGAACTTTGAGCTTCGAAAATATCCTGACGTTGGTGAGAAGATTAAAGAGGATGTAAAACACAATGTCCCTAAAATGATGTTCCTGTTGCTACCCCTATTTGCGCTCACCCTTAAAGTCGTTTACTATAGATCAAAGAAATACTATTATGAACACCTTATCTATTCCTTCCACGTTCATTCTGCATTATTCTTAAGCTTACTCCTACTATCAGCTATAACATGGTTCTTCAAACTGTTCTATGACATCTCTGACCTGCTAACCTTTGCCTGGTTCATCTATGCACTCTGGTACATTTACAGATCATTACGCACCTTCTATGGCAGCCGCAGGTCGATCACCATAGCTAAGTTTGCTTTCCTCATGTTCGGTTACTTAATGGTTTTTACGGTATGTTCAATAATCGTAATTGCAGTAACCATGGTTATGTTGTAGACCATTATATCATATATAACAGAAAAGCCCGCTAAACGAATTTAGCGGGCTTTTCTGTTATATTGAGCTAAGTGTTAGCGCTCAGAGATATCGGTGAAAGTTCTGTCTTTGTGACCAACATAGATTTGTCTAGGACGACCAATAGGCTCTTTATTCTCGTGCATTTCTTTCCATTGCGCAATCCATCCTGGAAGACGGCCAAGTGCAAATAGAACGGTGAACATGTCGGTAGGGAAGCCAAGTGCACGATAGATGATCCCAGAGTAGAAGTCTACGTTAGGATAAAGCTTACGCTCCACAAAATATGGATCGTTCAAAGCAGCCTCTTCAAGCTTCTTAGCAATTTCCAATACTGGATCATTTATGCCTAGTTTAGAAAGAATGTCATCGCAGGCTTTCTTGATGATTTTAGCTCGTGGATCAAAGTTTTTGTAAACACGGTGACCAAAGCCCATCATGCGGAAAGGATCATTCTTGTCCTTTGCTTTATTGATCCATTTTTCAGTATCGCCGCCATCTTCTTTAATCTTCTCAAGCATCTCAATTACAGCTTGATTAGCACCACCATGTAAAGGACCCCATAAGGCACCAATACCTGCTGATACAGACGCGTAAAGGTTACAATCAGAAGAACCTACCATTCTTACTGTAGATGCCGAACAGTTTTGCTCGTGATCAGCATGTAGAATTAATAGCGTGTTCATGGCAGCAACAACAACTGGATCAATCTCCACTTCCTCTGTACGCTGCCCGAAAATCATATGTATGAAATTACTTACATAGTCATACTTGTTCTTAGGGTAAATAAGCGGATGTCCTAGTGACTTCTTGTAAATGAAAGCAACAATCGTTGGGAATTTCGCCAGAAGCTTGATCATGGTTAGATCCATGGTTTCCGGAGATGAATTTGCATTTAAAGACTCCGGGTAGAAAGTAGAAAGTGAGCAAACCAGGGATGACAACTGCGCCATCGGGTGAGATTTAGAAGGATAGCCATCTAAAAACTTCTTCATATCCTCATGGATAAGGGTATGACGGCTGATGCTAGATTGGAAATCCGAAAGTTGATCAGCGGTAGGTAGATCACCATAGATCAACAGGTAAGCTACTTCTAAAAAGGTTGACTTTTGAGCCAGCTCTTCAATTCCGTACCCACGGTATTTCAAAATTCCTTGCTCGCCATCTAGAAAGGTTATGGCACTCTTAGTGGATCCAGTGTTCTTATATCCAAAATCTAAGGTAATATGACCGGTCAAGTCTCTAAGCTTAGAAATATCTATAGCCTTTTCCCCCTCTGAACCTGTTATAACAGGAAACTCATAAGCCTTCCCATCAATCTTTATTTCTACGATATCTGACATATTATATATTTATTATTAAACGTAATTAAATCTTGTTATCACAGCATACTACCAACAAAGCTGTTTAAATAATTTTAAAAAGCCCTGAATTAATTCAACTTTCCTGATTAGATGCTGACTTTGAACTCATCGGTGACTGTACCACATTCCATCATCTCATCACCATAATAAGGGTTTTGAATTTTCTTCTCAGATGAAAGCCAGGATCCACCATCTCCTTTATTCGCCATTGGGCAATGCTCGACATAAATTGTTCCTTTTTTGATGGTTGCATGGTTAAATAAAGCAATCACATCAGAGCTGAGGTATGTAAATTCTTTGCGCTGCGCAGCAAGGTCTTTGGATGCTGAGATTTTCTTAGCAATTAAGGAGGTATTTTCACAGCCCTCATAGCCAGCTAACTGCTTTTCCAGGGCGGATGCAGCCTGTTTTGCTGGCTCATAATCAGAGGCCACAAGGGCATCCTTTAATACGACATAGTTGTTGTAGATGGACTGGAGTTTTGGATTTTCAAGTTCAACAGGGGTGTTTGTTGTTGCAGCTTGGATCTCTTTAGGTTCACTACTCTCCTTTGGATTTTGTGCATTGGAGCAAGCAGCTAATACGAATATGAGCACAACTCCGGCGTAATTTTTCATTCTTTTCTGTTTATATCTTCAGCAAAAAGAGCACGAGCTCTACAATGGTCAAATTAGCACTTAAATTTTAAATTTGGAAAGATTGGACAAAAATCCACTTTGGTTTTTGAACTTATGTAATTCAAATTATAATCAATTGGAAAAGTCGTAAAACAAAAAACCCCATCTGAAATGCAGATGGGGTTTTTTGTTTTATCAGGTATTACAACTTGAAACCGTAAGCAACACGAAGTGCTACGTGACCCATGTTGTCATTAGTGTATTTAACACCTTTAGAGATGCCTTCATACTTAACACCAAGGTCTAAGCCACTGCTCCATGAATAACCAAGTGCTGGAGAGTAGATAAAACCAGTCTTAGAGAATTCAGAAACACCGAATGCCGCACCAACTTCACCAAGTGCATATAATCCTGAACCAGTTGGGCTAAAGAAATACTTAAGACCAGCTTTTACCGGAATGAATCCGTAATCAGGCGCTTCTACGTTAACACCGGCAACGTCATAATCTTTACCTATAAAGTGGGTGTAACCAACGGTAACTGGTACCGACAACTGTTTAACAACATTAAATTGGATACGAGCATCTACACCTAAGGTAAGGCTATGGAAATCATCATTTGTAGGAACCCCTATGTTTGCACCAATACCAAAGTTTGGAGTTTGTGCATTTGCATTTGTACTGAAGAATAAAGCAACTACAGCTGCTGCAGAAGCTAGAATTTTAGTAAATTTTTTCATTTTTAATTATTTAGTTTAATCATTCGTCATTAAACTTATTGTTGTCTGACAACACCGCATAATCAAAAGGCATGCCATTGAAGAGCAAAACAGCGATTGCGATACCCTAAAAGCACTGATTTATCTGGGAAATTCTTTCCTGAAATCAGCAAGCACCTGTTCTTTTAAAACTTGCGGGTCTATATCTGCCTGATACCAATGTATATTAACCCCATCTTTCTTCATCTTTCTGAAAAAGGTCATCTGTCGTTTTGCAAACTGGCAAATTCCGTTGAAAAGCTGGGTCCTCATTTCCGTCAACGAGATTTTCTGTTGTAAATAAGAAACAATGATTTTGTATTCCAAGCCATAAAAGATTAACATTTCTGGAGATACCCCCGAGCGGAGCAATTCTTCAACTTCATCTATCATCCCCTCTTTAAGCCTTCGCTCAAGGCGAAGCTCAATCTTCTTGCGCCTAATCTGCACATCGTCAACCAAACCTACAACGAACGAACTGAATGCTGGTGGTTCCACGGTGTCCAGCTTGTTTGATGATAAGAAAGTTCCAATTTCAATTGCCCGTATCAATCTCTTTGCTGTAGAACGGTCTGCATGTGCCCTTAAGCTTTCAGGCAATTGCTCGAGGCGTGCAATTAAAGCTGGAATGGGCGTGCCTGAAAGTTCCTCACGGAGCCTTTGGTTTACCGGCACTGCCGTAAATGGCTGATGCTGTAGCAAACTATGGATATACATTCCTGTGCCCCCACACAGGATGGGCAGAACACCTTTTTCGGAAAGCTCAGTGTAGACCTTGTAGAAATCCTTTTTAAATGCGTCTACATTATAACGCTCACCTGCCCTTTTTATATCAATCAGGTGATATCGAATCTCCTGCCCTTTATAGTTGTATTCCGTAAGATCTTTACCCGTACCAATGTCCATTCCACGGAAAACCTGACGGCTATCCGCACTTATGATTTCGGCACCGAGCGTACCAGCCAGTGAAACGGCAAGCCGTGTCTTACCAGATGCTGTGGGTCCCAGAACAACAAGAAGTGGATTTGATGCGTATTGTGCAGGCATATGAGTTTACAAATATAGTATGTATTTGAGACTGCCTGTATTGAAGAGTCTGATGAATCTCACATCATCCTTGTTCTCCCCTGTAGCAACGCTGATGTTGAGCGCATTTGGCAGCCGGTGTTCGAAATACCGTTTGCTCGTCGAGGTATCCAGCCAAAGGTAGGCCGGTGGCACTGCGCTATGTAAAATGAAGCCTGCAGCTTTATATCCATCTCCAGTAGACCAGTCCCGGTCAGCATAACTCATGATGTCATTCGTTTGGACCTGATTGGCAAAGTGTTTAATCAACTTTGTCAGGCCACCGGTAACCGTTACCCCAGGCTTTGTAGCAAATCGAATAAGTTCCGCTGAGCGATAGCCCTCCCCTTGTCGTTTCATCAGCCGTGTACCGCTAAAGGTTGCCACAGCTACAAGTTCATCCTCATACATCAAACCCAGCTTATGACGGGCGAGGGCTGGGCCCTGAATATGAAAGGCGAATAAAAAATTATCCGCCTGTTCTTTGTTTAAAGATATAACTCTTGTCTTTCGACCATGCAGCCGAAGGTTTTTTCCTGTAAGGGAGAGTAGTCGGTTTAACACCTGAATTGGCCTGTTGTCCCAGACATCTTCCCAAAGATTTATCAAATGGAGACTCTTTCCGAGTAGTTCATGCTGTTTAGCAACTACCTGTTGGATCGTTGATTTAGTAGAAAGCGGTAGGCAATTAATGACTATTTTGGATTGCTCAACCTGAAGTAAAAAGAATAACTCACTTGAAATCCGTGTTACTGTAATTCCTTTTTCAGCCAGACGCAGTCTTAGATCGCCAATCCACTCCGGAGTTATACCCACTCAGTTTCTTTAAATGTCTTGTATGTAGCAGACAGAATATCATCAATTTTCATTTTAGACACATCATCCAGCTTGGTTATGCGTTCCTGAAGCTGATCGTCACCGGTTATGGTAGAATAGCGGAAACATACATGATCTTCCTCGATTTTGATACTTGCGAAAAACCGCTCGGTAACGTTGTCTTCCTTGATGTTCTTCTCACTCCACAAGTCGTATTCCGACTCACTGTTTGTTCTGTTGGTAAATCCAAGGGCAGCATAAGGTTGTAATTCTGCTCTGATGGTCTGAAATATTTCGATATAATCTGTTTTCATGCTATGCTGATTTATGTTTATTCATAAACATAGAAGTTTTCCAATTGTTTACTGTGGGCTATCTCAGGACACTGGATTGAGATGTTTATCTATTTTTTCAAACAACTCATCCATATCGAAGGGCTTCTCGAGGAAATCATTTGCCCCTGCGTCCTTTGCTGATTTTTCAAGATCAGTGCTTGCGGAGATCATGATCACAGGAATGTTTTTTGTTGATTCCTGCTGCTTCAAAAGTTTACAGACATCCCGACCATCTGTACCCGACATCCATATATCGAGCAGGATTAAATCTGGCAAGTCCTCTTTCATCTCCAGGATGGTCGCGCCATTATAGGTGAAGCCTACATCATATCCTCCAAACTCGAGCATTGCCATAACGGCATCTACAATTGCATGATCATCATCAGCAATCATTACCCTTTTTAATTTCTCCATTCAAGTCCAATTGTGAACTTGCCAAGGCAACAAAAACCACACCATGGCTGCGTTTTCTAAACAGTAGCCTTTTCTGCGATGCTTACACCACAGCCAAGTAACTGGGTTGTGATGGTCCGTGTGTATGCCGTTATCTCTTCCTTAAATTCAGAAACGGAGGCACCTGACCGAATCTCTTCAAGCCGCTTTTCCCACTGACCAGTAAGCTCTGCCTGGGCAATCGCCTGGTCCTTGACCACTTCATAAACCGCAAGGCCTTTGTCCGTTGGGACCAGATTCCTCTTCTCCCGCTTGATGTATTCTCTTGTAATTAAAGTTTCAATAATTGAAGCTCGCGTCGCTGGCGTTCCAAGCCCACTATCCTTCATCGCGTATCGCAATTCTTCATCTTCAATCTCTTTTCCTGAGGTCTCGAGCGCCTTTAGCAGTGATGCTTCATTATAGAGCGGTTTCGGTTTTGTTTGTTTCTCAACCAGCGCTTTCTCCAATATGGGTAATGATTCCTCTTTTTTTACCTTTGGTAAGGAAAGACTTTCCTCACCTTTATTGTCATCTTCGGGATCGTTTAGTACCGATCGCCACCCGGCTGAGCGGATAACTGTACCATTTGCAATGAACGTTGAGCCAGACTCGATAGTAATCTTCGTAAGCTCCTTCACACATTCTTTATGGAACGCCTCAAGCATTCGTGCTACGATCATGTCATAGATTGCCTGCTTCTCACTGCTTAAATGATATGGGGGTTCTCCTGTCGGCAAGATCGCATGGTGATCAGTAACCTTTTTCGCATTTACGCTCCGCTTGTTTAATGGAACGGTTGTGAGGAATTCGGCGCTTTTTCCGAATTCGGGATGGTTACGAAGTTGATCTATCAGCTTGGGAATACCTGCGAAGACATCATCTCCGATGTATCGACTACCCGTACGTGGATAAGAAATCAGTTTGCCTTCATATAAACTTTGAAGAATACTCAGTGTTTGATCGGCTGTGTAACCCTTCTTCTTATTGGCCTCCTGTTGTATGCTACTTAAATCATGTAATAAGGGTGGTGGTTCTTTTCTGGGCTTAGATTCGACACCTTTAATCAGGCCGCCTGTAGGGAAGCCAGCACTGACATCCTGTATCTTGTCAAACAAAACCTGGGCATCTTCCTTTTTGTCGAAATTGGCAATGGATAATGCCTTAAACTGCTGACCATCTTTATCTAACAGTATGCTGAGCTGATAGAAAAGTTTAGGTACAAAGTTTTTTGTTTCGATAAACCTTGAGCAGATCATGGCGAGGGTTGGCGTTTGCACCCGCCCCAGCGACAGTACCGTACGATTGCCGGCAGCGATACTTAATGCCTGGGTAGCATTCATGCCCACTAGCCAATCAGATTCAGAACGGCAGTGTGCCGAATTGAATAGTGTATCGTAATCTGTACCAGGTCTTAAATTGCGAAATCCTTCCTTAATGGCTTCATCTGTTTGCGATGAAATCCAGAGCCTTTTGAAAGGCTTCTTGCACTTAAGGTAGTAATAAATATATCTGAAGATCAACTCCCCTTCACGCCCGGCATCCGTAGCTACAATGATTTCCGTAGCTTCATCGAAAAGCTTTTTGATGATATCAAGCTGTTTTCTTACAGAAGGATCCTCAATAAACCCGTCCTTGGTCTTCACCTTACGAACAGACAGTTTGAATTTCTTAGGCAACATTGGCAGGTGTTGTCTTCTCCAACCGATAAATCCATATTCCTGAGGTGGGGCAAGCTGTAGTAAGTGCCCAAAGGCCCAGGTGAAAGAATAACCCTTACCTTCTATATAGCCATCTTTTTTTGTTGTAGCTCCAAAGACCTTTGCCAACTCCCTTGCTACAGATGGCTTTTCCGCAATAACGATTTTCATAATTGCTCAAAAATATCAATTCCTGCTATAAAAGTATTACAATGCGCGTCAACAATATCTTTTATATCCGCAGAATAGCCGCCACCCATACTCACTTGTACTGGCAGATTTTTGCTTTTGCATAGCTCAAATACAAACTTGTCTCTTTCGAGTGCGTCTGATTTTGAAAGTTTTAATTTTCCCAGCTTATCTGAACTCAAGACATCTACGCCTGCGAGATAAAAGACAAATTGTGGTTTAAAACTTTCGACAATACCTGGCAAGGTTCTTTTCAGAAGCGTCAGGTAGCGCTCACCGTCCAAGTCGTTTTCCAACGGTAGATCCAGATCTGACGCTTCTTTTCGAAATGGAAAGTTTTTGTCACCGTGCATGGAAAAGGTGAATACCCGGGGTTCATTCTGGAATATTTCCGCCGTTCCATTCCCTTGATGAACATCTAAATCAACAATTAATATGCGGTCGCATATTTCTTTATTTATCAAATAATTGGCCGCAATAGCCTGATCATTTAACATACAAAATCCTTCTCCCCAGTTCCGACCAGCATGGTGGGTTCCGCCAGCAACGTTAAAAGCAACTCCATAGTTCTGGGCATACAATGCGCCATCTATTGTGCCCTGTGCAATTCTTATTTCACGTTCTACGAGTTGTTCATTGAGTGGAAAACCAATCCTGCGTTGATCTTTATGAGGCAAAGTTAAGTCACGCAGCTGTTCCCAGTAATGACGATCATGCGTAAGCAGAATGACATCTTCAGCGACAGGCTCAGGGCAAAAAAGCTGATCCCGAGAAATCTTACCGATGTGCAGGAGCTGCTCAGGAATGAGTTCATATTTTAACATGGGGAATCGGTGACCTTCTGGTAGTGGATGAGCGTAAAGGTCGCAATAGGCTATTTTGATCATTCCTGGTTCTGAAGATAGGTGCTTGAGTGTTGGTATTTACAAATGTCAAAAATAAAGGCAGATAAAATTAATTACCTGCCTCAATTTATAATTTGATGAAAGCTTCTAAAACTTCATTTCGCCATGATCCCCAACATCACCTTTCTCACCAGTGACAATGGCCTTGAGCATGTTGAAAGCGACGACCATCTTAGAAGAGCTGCTATCCCAGAATTCCGCAAACGCCGGTGTCACCTTGATCAATATGAGATTCGGATCATCAACACCGTCTGGAAACCAAACTTTCACAGGAGGCATAAAGTATGCTTTCTTCTTTTCCTGATCGTCTACCAGTTCAGCCTTACCATTTACATACAAATAGGTATTGTCTGATGGGCTGCTATAAGCAAGTGAAACTTCGTTATCTCTTGATATTTCTTTAGACTTCAGTGAATATTCATTGGTAAAGAACCAGATGCTACCATCTTCTTCAACTTTAGCGGTGCCCATTGGACGACTAGAGAAGCGACCTTCGGCATCTAAGGTGGTGAACATGCAGATGCGAACATCTTCAACTTTTTCTTTAAGTGCTTTTATATTCTTTTCGTTTTCCATGATATCTATTTTAGGATAACAGGTCAACAGTAAAGAAAATGAAATTGTTTTAGCTATTGGGTTTACTGACAAACCGATTGCCTTTGATATAGTACCTCCATGGTAACAAAGCATGATCTGCAGCGTAGCCAACGCCAACTCTTGGTGCAGCAACAATGCTTTCCATATCAACATCCCAACCATCCTCAATCCAGATCTCTTCGCCTGTTAAATCCTTGGCGTTAAATGTTCGGTCAATACCTAATGCTTTGGATAATGCACCTGGACCTGCAGTAAGATTTGGCTTTAACAAGGCCATGCCCCTTCTTTGCAACATGATTTCTGTTCCAATTACAGGCTCCACTCCTCGGATCAGCACAGCGTGTGGCGTATTTAGTGGCCCGGTGACAACATTAAACATGTTGTGAATACCATAGCAGAGATAGACGTAAGAGACACCGCCTTTTAGATACATTGTTTTAGTACGATCTGTAAGCCGGCCGCCATATGCATGGGAGGCCTTGTCTTCTATGCCGGCATACGCCTCTGTTTCCACAATAGCTCCCGCAGTAATTTCTCCATCTATTTGCGTGAAGAGCATCTTGCCAATGAGTTGTCTGGCCAGACTATTCACATCCGTATTCAGGTAGAACGAAAAGGGTAATTTAGCCATCAATAAGCGTTAATATCTCAGCTAAGAATCTTGCATCTACCTCATCGAACTCGTTTAAGGACTCGGAATCAACATCGAGTACACCTACAACATCACCTGCGGAGAATAGAGGAATTACAATTTCAGAACGTGATGCTGAGCTGCAGGCAATGTGACCGGGGAATGCCTCAACGTCTGGTACAATAATCGTTTCCCCTTGTGCCCATGCCGCTCCACATACGCCTTTTCCTTTTCGGATCCTGGTACAAGCTACGGGTCCTTGGAATGGGCCTAACACTAACTCTTCCCCCTTAACCAGGTAGAAGCCTACCCACAGCCAGCCAAATTGCTCTTTAAGGGCAGCAGCTACGTTTGCCAGATTAGCAATGAGATCAGATTCTCCTGTTAGGAGTCCTTTGATCTGGGGAATCAAAGATTCATATTGTTCTGCTCGAGTACCGCTTTTTATGATGCTTAAATCTTCTGCCATAATGTTTCTAAATCCCAAAATTAAAGAATTGAAGACATGAAGCTTGCAATTTCTGCGAAAAGGAGATAATTATTAGATTTGGAACTTACCTAATTAAAAAACATGAGAATAATAGCGGAACTCCCTCACCCGGATTGCAAGATTAGCATCTTCAATATGAACCAAAAGTACATTGTCAAATTTGAGCAAGGGACCTTAGAACAAAGCTACAAGCTCTCGGAATTAGATTTAACAGGTGGGGGTGTAAATGAAATTTTTCAGATTCTTGATGAGGCTTTCATTGCTACTGTAGTTGAACGATTCAAAATTATGCGAACTGATTTTGCTGAAGCATATAATCGACAACAGTATTAGATTGACATATACAACTCGCTAACTGTTAGTATTCTACAACTTAAAACAAAACAATATTCTTTTAAATCTCCAAATTTCGTTTTAGCAAAAACGAAGTCTTGCAAGTTGAAGATTAGATAACTAAGACCATGTAACTGAATATCAACGCTGAATAGCCTGTATCCAAATATTATTTTGTGCTCTATTGTGCCAAATAATTGTTGGCCAGCTCGAAGTTGGTCGCTTTTGCATCATCAAACTCCGAGTACCGCAGTCGAGGTTTTGACAGCATAATTTTCAACTAATGGTTCATTGTTAGCATCGCATCATTCGCCATTTCGTTAATCTATGTACCTTACAGAAAATTGACGCTATGATCAGAGGCTATAAGTTAGTCATACTCCTGCTCTCCTCTTCATTGAGATGTGCACTAGGCAACGAATGTTTTGCACAGGATAAACCTGTCAGGAAAGACAAACTATATTTCAGAAGTGGTTTTGGGTTTTCAGCGCCTGTGGCAGAAAGCAGGCAATTCCTTGATGCTAAGTTTTCAACCTCGCTTGGCGGTTTGCTTTTCCTGGGTGACCAGAACTTCTTCTTCTATCCAAAGATCGGACTTAATGCTTACGGCTACGATCAGTTGAATTTAGATGCAGGTTCAGCGAATAGAATTATCCACAGTAGGTCTACAACTTATCTATTGAGCCTGGATTTAGGTTATCGGAAAGCCATAAACCAGTTTGGTGTTTATGGCTTTGGTGGTGCTGGTGGCGGGATCATCCTACTACCAAAACTTAGAACACCAGACGACGGAGTCATTAGCATGTATAATTCAAGCAATTTTGTCAGTCTACTGGAGGTGGGTATAGGGGCGGATTATAGCTTCGGCAATGTACTCCTATTTGCTGAGGCTAGTTATACCCAAGGGCTGAACAAGTTGGAGGAACAGCGTTATCAAGCGATTCCTATCAGTATTGGGGTTAGAACCAACATTACCAGGATCTTCTTCAAAAAGTGAGTTTGGACCTGAATGAGACAGTACTCGGTTCCGGGTAGACGTTTTAAAAATCATTTATTTTTCTTACCTTTGTTAAACATTAGGCTACTCTCTGCCTTAATCTTGTTAACCGTTCAACAGGCTGGCTAACATTCTCCAGGAAATCATTTCCAATTGAGATATATTTTAATCAAGTCAGTCGCATCTCAAGTGCACATCTACTAAGATTGACTAAATGGGAATCGCAGAGAGCAGTTATTTTTTTACTTAAACTACGTACATATGGCTAAGTCTCAGGCAACCTTCATGAAGAAGCAACTCGAAAAAAACAGACAAAAGAAAAAAGAAGATAAGTTGCAAAGAAAAGAAGAGCGAAAGCAAAATCCAGGTGGAAGTGATTTAGAAAGCATGTTGGCCTACGTCAACGAGTTTGGAGAGATCGTTTCAACACCACCGGAAAAAAAACCTAATCAACCTTCAGAAGACAAATAAAGATAATGAAGCCCTTTTCGAAACGAGAAGGGCTTTTTTATGCCCTTTCGGCCGCAGCATATATTCAGCAAATACAAAGCAATCACGCTTGGGTATGTAGATTTTTGAGAATTAGATACCCAGATTACCCCTGTGCAACTACCAATCGTAAATATTCATGAAGAGGAGAATACTTATAAGTTCAACAGAATACTACGTTAAGCACCCAAAATTTAGCGAATTTCAACAATCACTTCCTATGTGAAATTAACAGCCATGATTTTTGTATAGTTCTGATTAGCAAATCCGTCTAAATATATGAAAAAGTTCGCTCTAATAAGCTACCATGACCAGGCTGCTGACCTTCAATTATGTGCTTCAATCCATGAAGTAAATAACGCTATAACTAGCTTACGTGAAGCTGGATTCCTACCTGTTTGTGTGATTGACACTATTGATCTAATTCATATGTGGCTCATAACTGATCAATCTTACTATGCTACATCATTTGTCAAACTTATTGAGGAACAGATTTTTAATGAAGAGATCAGGTAAGAAGAGACTTTTAAATTTAACCTTTATAACAGGCCCTAGGTAAATTTCTTTATGGCTGGCCAATCTGATCCACTTACATCTACAAACGCGCGTTTTCTCCCCAGACTTACCCGTGATTATTCATGCTTGTTTCTATAACTACTTGTTTATAAAATAAAAACTTTAACTTAGCCGAAGTGTGTAGAATAAGTCCAAATTTTCGCACTACGGTAATAAATTTAAACCTAGACAGGTGGATGTTTTAGGTTACACGCTTTGTTTTTAACGACTCTTCGAACTTATGAATACTCCCGAGACTTTGGTTCAATTGTTTTCATTGCAGGTAGGCAGAACACCTGAAAAGGTAGCTTTAGAACTTGAGAATCAAACAGTCACTTACAAAGCACTTGACGAACGCTCTGATGAACTTGCCAACCACCTGTCTTATTTGGGTGTAAATAGCAAAATGATGATACCGGTTTGCTTAAACAGGTCAATCGACATGATTGTTGCGATTATAGCCATTCTAAAAGCCGGTGCAGCTTACGTTCCCATAGATCCCAACTATCCTGTAGCACGAATAGCACATATACTAAACGATACTCAGGCACCATTAACAATAACCAACGAGACACTCAGAGACAAGATTTCGGGCCAGGTAGTGTTAACAGATACCGTCTTTGATAATAAGACAGTGATGCAGGTCGAACAGGGCAATCCGTCAGACCTAGCCTATGTTATTTATACATCTGGATCGACAGGAGTTCCCAAAGGAGTTATGGTCGAACATAGATCCATTTGTTCTTACATAAAGGCTCAATCAAGCTTTTTTGGAATCCATGGAAAAGACAGAATACTTCAATTTTCAAACTACAGTTTCGATGCAAGCATTGAACAGATATTCCTTGCTTTGTTAAACGGTGCTTGTCTGGTTCTAATGAGAGAAGCGCTTCTGAAAGATGTTCAGGCATTTTCCAAATATTTACGTTTGAAAAGAATCACGCATTTACATGCTACTCCCGGTTTTCTTGAAAATATTGAGGTGCACGACAATCCTGAGCTGAGGCGAATTATATCTGCTGGAGACCTCTGCACAAAGAAATTATTTAAAAAATGGCTGGGCAGAGTTGAATTCTACAATAAATATGGTCCCACGGAAGCGACTATTTCTGCGCTTGAATATCACTGCCCGGAAGTTGGAGTTGAACTGTTAAGAGCATTGCCTATTGGCAGGCCTATAAAGGGAACATCAGTATATCTCCTTGATGGAAATGAAAAGGAAGTTGCTCACGGGGAAATTGGCGAGATCTGTATAAGTGGAATTCAAGTTGCCCGGGGATACTTGAATATGCCAGATCTTACCGGGCAGAAGTTTGTTCCTAGTCCCTTTAGGCCTGAGGAGCGAATGTACAAGACCGGCGATCTTGGCAGAATATTGCCTGACGGAAATATTGAGTTTCTAGGAAGAACGGATGATCAGGTCAAAATCCGAGGTTATCGTATAGAGATCGGGGAAGTAGAAAATGTCCTAAGTGATGCACCCGGCGTAAAGCAGAGTGTTGTTATTGCCGACTACAACGATTCACATGGTACAAGACTTATAGCATATATAGTTCCTGTTGTGAACTTTGATAAGGAAAGCACGCGAAGGTATCTTCTAACCAAATTGCCTGACTACATGGTCCCTCAATTTTTTGTCGAACTTGACGCCATCCCTTTGACCAATAATGCTAAAGTCGATCGAAAAAAACTGCCTCTTCCAAATGCTTCTGAGCTCCTGTCGAATACATTCATAGCGCCTTTGCATGAAACCGAATTACTTCTTGCAGGCGTTTGGAAATCTTTACTGCTCGTTGAACGCGTTGGTATAAATGATAACTTCTTCGAACTGGGGGGCACTTCTTTATTGGCCCAAAAGTTAGTAATAGAACTTAAGTCTCTGGGCGTTCACGTGCCAGTGGCAAAACTATATAGCACACCCACTGTTTCCGGCTTAGCTGCCTCTCTTGATGGCAGAAAGTCAAAGCCAGTATTCACAAAAAGTCACTTAGAGAAAAGAAGAACGGAAGATGTTGCCGTGATTGGGATGTCAGGAAGGTTTCCCGGGGCAGAAGATGTCGCTACATTCTGGGAAAATTTAAAGAATGGCAAAGAAGGTATAAGTTTCTTTTCAGATGAAGAACTCGATGCCTCCATTCCAGCTTCAATGAAGCAAAATCCAGATTATGTCAAGGCGCGTGGAATTATCAACGATCCAGATCAATTTGACGCTGCTTTTTTCAACATCAACAACAAGCAGGCAGAACTGATGGATCCTCAGCAGCGAATTTTTCTTGAAGTTGCCTGGGAGGCTCTGGAGCAATGCGGACATTTACCGGAAAAATTCGAGGGAACAATTGGCGTATACGCTGGATGTCGTTTTAATACTTATTATAGTAACAATGTGAGCTCGAACAAAAGTCACATTGCCAATGTAGGTACATTTCAGGTCGGCACCGTGAGTGATAAAGATTATATCGCTTCCCGGACAGCTTACGCCCTGAATCTAAAAGGTCCTGCTGTGAATGTACAATCAGCATGTTCAACCTCACTCCTGGCCATAGCACAGGCAGTAGAAGCCATTCGGAATGGGCACTGTGATGTTGCACTTGCAGGTGGTTCATCAATCTTAGTCCCAGTTAAAAGTGGACACCTCTACGAGGAAGGTGCTATACTCAGTCAGGATGGTCACTGTCGCACCTTTGATGATCAAGCAACCGGAACTGTCTTCAGTGATGGTGCCGGAGTAGTTGTGCTTAAAAACAAGTCTTTGGCGGAAGCGGATGGAGACACCATCTTTGCAATTGTGAAAGGTATCGGATTAAGCAACGACGGAGCGGAGAAAAGTAGTTTTACAGCACCAAGCGCTGAAGGTCAGGCCCGTGCAATTAGTATGGCTATTCAAGATGCAAGAGTTGATCCCGCAGATCTATCCTATATCGAAGCACATGGAACGGCCACTCCTATTGGAGATCCTATAGAAATCGAAGGTCTGAACCTAGCATTTGGGCAACAGGAGCAGAAGCAGTACTGTGCAATCGGCTCTGTTAAGAGTAACTTGGGTCATTTAACTGCTGTATCTGGAGTAGTTGGCTTCATGAAGACTTGCCTTGCACTCTATCATAGACAAATTCCACCTACATTACATTATGAACGACCGAACAGGCACATTGATTTCGCTAACACACCTTTCTATGTAAATAACCAGTTAATAACCTGGGATTCTGAAAAAAGAAGAATCGCAGGGGTAAGTTCGTTTGGAGTAGGTGGCACAAACGTCCATCTGATTGTGGAAGAGGCTGATAAGCATGTTGAGAAACCTAATAATTGTCGCCCCTTCCAACTGCTATGTTGGTCTGCCAGAGCCCAGGAGAGTTTGGACCTATTTGGCGAAAAGCTTAATAAATATCTCACGGGTGATCAATCCACTAGTCTTTCCAATGCAGCCTTTACCTTAAACACCAACCGCAAAGAATTTGAAGTCCGGCGCTTTTATATAGCATCTGGCAAACAGGACCTTGGTCTTAGATTTCAGCACCACTCCTGGCCTAAACATACCCGTAAAGTAAAGAGAGATAAAATTCCGGAGCTTGTGTTTATGTATCCAGGCCAGGGCGCTCAATACCTAAACATGGGGAAAGACCTGTATGTCTCGGAGCAGGTATTCAGGGACGCTATGGATGAAGTCGATGACATGTTTTTTGTAGAAACCGGTGAGCGTCTTTTGCACGTCATCTACCCTATCGATTTTGACGCTAAAGCAGAAAAGCTCCTTCAAAATACTAGATACAGTCAACCAGCATTATTTTGTATCGGCTATGCACTAACTAAATTGTGGATGAGCTGGGGAATATATCCGACAGCTTTTGTCGGACATAGCATAGGTGAATTTGTTGCCGCCTACTTCGCTGGAGTTTTCTCCTTACAAAATGCTGTTAAACTCATTACAGCAAGAGGTAAAATGATGAGCGATTTGCCACCTGGCAAAATGTTATCAGTGCGATGTTCAGCACAAGTTGCGGAGGCCTATCTTTCTACAGAAATTGCGCTTGCAGCTTCAAACAGCGATAGTTTATGTGTTTTGGCGGGAAGCAACGAAGCTATTGATAAGCTAAGCTACAAACTGGATGCGGCAGGTATTCTTAACCGTGCACTCTCTACGAGCCATGCTTTCCACTCGCACATGATGGATCTAATAGTTGAGCCATTTAAGCAAGTGGTGTCACATATTCCTTTGAATGAACCGCTTGTTCCGATATTATCAACAGTTACCGGAAAGTGGTTAAAAGCTGAAGAAGCCACGAGTCCGGAGTATTGGGCATCACACCTTCGTTCTACAGTGAAATTTGGCGAAGCCATTAACCAGTTAATTTCTACGTCGTATGAACTATTCCTTGAGGTTGGTCCTGGTAGCACAACGGCGACGCTTACGCGCCAACAGGCTGGTAAAAGACCAGTGACCGTATTACCATCTTTAGGTATGAAGGAGAACGCTTCTTCTTATCAACCGATGCTAAGTAGTCTCGGAGAACTATGGCTTAGCGGCATAACACCTGACTGGACATCCTTTTACAAGGATCAGCCAAGGACACGGCTGATGGACTTGCCTTCTTACGCATTCGATAAAAAGCGTTTCTGGGTAGAACCCGCGGTAGACAATATACCTCCGGGCTTGCTTAACTTAGAAGATGAGCATAATCCACTTCCAAATCATTCATCAATAAATATGAGAAAAACTTTACTAATCAATCAGATCAAGGAGATTTTGGAAAACGCATCCGGTATTGAGCTTGCAGACGCTCCTTCGGACATGAGCTTCATTGAAATGGGTCTCGACTCCTTGCTGTTGACGCAGGTCGCCCTTATTTTAAAGAAGCAGTTTACGGTACCAGTAACATTCAGGCAGCTAAATGAAGATTATGGCACGTTGGATTTACTGGTAGATTACCTGATCAAGCAGCTTCCTGATGAAGCGCCTGCAGCCAGCCAGACTATCGCTGAACAAGCGCCAGTAATGCCGCAAGCCGTAATCAATGCCCCCGTTTATCAAGTAACACAGCAAAATGCTCACGGAAGCAATGCTGCAATCGATCTAATTAGTCAGCAGCTCCAGTTGTTAGCGAAACAACTATCTCTTTTGCAAGGTGGACAGCTCACAATGCCTGCCGTTCAAGTGCAAACAGCAACTCCGGCCTCGCAGGAACTCCCAAGACCGACCCAAGCTGTGACCTCGCAAAGTTCAACCGGAGATCCAACAGCACAACTCAGCGTCGAGGAACTGATTGAAATAAAAAAACCATTTGGTGCTGCTGCCAGAATAGAAAAGCATTCTGCCAGTCTAAATGTACAGCAGCAAAGCTACCTCGCTGACTTGATCATACGCTACAATGCGAAAACTGCGAAGAGCAAAGCATACACTCAGCTGAATAGGCCCCATATGGCCGATCCACGGGTAGTATCGGGATTCAAGCCTGCAACGAAGGAGTTGGTATATTCTATTGTAATCAATAAATCTAAGGGTAGCCGATTGTGGGATATAGATGGAAACGAGTACATTGATGCACTCAACGGATTTGGCTCGAACATGCTGGGGTACCAGCCAGACTTTATTAAAGAAGCTTTGATAAGTCAAATTGAGAGCGGCTATGAAATTGGTCCGCAACATGAATTGTCCGGTGAGGTATCTAAACTGATTGCAGAATTCACCAACTTTGACCGCGTTGCGCTTTGTAACACTGGCTCTGAAGCTGTACTCGGCGCCATGCGTATTGCCAGAACGGTTACGGGTCGGCCCACCATTGTGGCATTTACCGGATCCTATCACGGCATTGCAGATGAAGTAATTGTTCGTGGAAGCAAGAAATTAAAGACCTTCCCAGCGGCACCAGGAATTCTACATGATGCTGTGCAAAACATGCTAATTCTGGATTATGGAACTGAAGAATCACTTAAAATCATCGAAGAGGGTGCTCAAGATATCGCTGCAGTGCTTGTAGAGCCTATCCAAAGCCGTCGCGCAGACTTCCAGCCCATAGACTTTCTGAAAAAGTTGCGAAAGATAACCTCAGATAATGAAACAGTCTTAATCTTTGATGAGGTCATCTCGGGATTTAGATTCCACCCCGGGGGCGTTCAAGCTATTTTCGGTATCAAGGCCGATATTGGTACCTATGGAAAAGTAGCTGGTGGCGGTATCTCCATCGGGATCATAGCTGGCAAAAAGAAATATATGGATGCCCTGGATGGAGGATTTTGGCAATATGGAGATCATTCAGTACCCGAAGTGGGCGTAACATATTTTGCAGGTACGTTTGTGCGACATCCTTTAGCGCTGGCCACAGCGAAAGCATCTTTGATATATCTTAAGAATGCTGGCCCGCAGCTGCAAGAGGCACTAAATGCCAATGGCGATTACATTGCACGTACACTTAATTCCCTATGCCAAAGGTTGAATGTCCCGATGTTTATTGCTCAATATGGTTCATTATGGCGAATTAAATTCATTGAAGAGTATCCATATGCTGAACTCTTCTTTACTTTGATGAGACTGAAAGGAATCCACATCCTCGAAGGCTTTGCATGTTTTCTAACCACCGCGCATACTACAGCTGATATTCAGGAAATCATTCGCTGTTTTGAAGAGAGTCTTGGGGAGCTTAAATCGGTTGGCCTGATTCCTCATTTTGAACATCCCAAGGGCGGATCGGAGTCTTCAAACGATTTCATGAGCACCATGCCCGTACCGAATGCCAGACTGGGAAAGGACAAGATGGGAAATCCAGCCTGGTTTATTATAGATGAAAGTAACCCAGGTAAATACCTACAAGTTAGCAACTAATTCCTAAAGAATGCCCAAATATATACCAGTTGATTTCAACCCCTTTAGTGAAACAAAGGAGATTGAAAAGATCACGCCTACAAATGATTCGCAGAAAGAAATTTGGCTTGCCTGTATGTTTGGCGGCGATGACGCGAATCTTGCTTACAATGAGTCAATTTCAGTTGAACTCTGCGGAGACCTGCATATCAAGGAGTTTAAGCAAGCTGTGAATGCGGTTGTTCTCCGCCATGAAGCACTAAGGTCCACCTTTAGTGCAGACGGAGAATCGCTTTTTACTTATCGAAGCTTCCCTGTTGCGTTTGAACTTGAAGATATATCTATATACGGCCCAAGTAGTCGAAAGTTTCTGGATGACTATATTCAGCAGGAACTATCCGTTCCATTAAATCTTCAGGAGGGACCTTTATTTAAGGTCTATCTTCATAAGCTAGCTAACAACTTACACGTTTTCACCATCATCAAGCATCATGCAATTGCCGATGGCTGGTCGTCTGGAATCTTTTTGGAAGACCTAAGCAAGCTGTACAATTCGAATATAAAGGGCATACCCTTAAATATGCCTAGACCCGCTCAGATGAGTGACTACGCTAAGGAGGAACGAAGGTTTAAAGCAAGCGCAGACTACCTCCAAACGGAAGACTACTGGATTAATCTTTACAAAGGGAAAGTTCCAGTTGTGGACCTACCCACAGATTTCCCAAGGACTTCACCCAGAACATATAAAGGTAAGCGACTGGACTTTGAACTCAGCGCTGAAACCTTAGAACTAACGAAAGCTTTTGCTAAAAAATCTGGTGCAAGCCTGGTAACAACGCTGCTTGCCGCCGTTGAAATATTCCTCTATTCCAAAACAAACCAGAAAGATCTTGTTTTGGGCTTACCGGCCTCCGGACAAGCAGCCTCAGGCTTGAACGACGTAATCGGGCATTGTGTAAACTTGTTGCCAATAAAGACGACCATTAATCCAACACTTTCATTCAAACAATATCTTAAGATCAGGAAAAGTGCTATTCTTGATGCGTATGAACACCAAAGACTAACCTTCGGCTCGCTGATTAAAAAACTTTATATCCCCCGGGATGGTTCACGCATCACACTTGTCCCGGTAATATTCAATATTGACATGGGAATGGATCAAGCGGTGTCGTTCGAGGGGCTTCAACATAAATTGATCAGCAATCCTCGCGCTTATGAAACGTTTGACATATTCCTCAATGCAACTGGATCAAAAAACAAGTTGACATTAGAATGGTCGTTTAACACCGGGTTATTTTCTACGCAAACTATTGAGCGCTATCATCAGGATTTAAATACGCTATTAGACCAAATTGTTCGAAGTCCCGATACTGACATCTCGCTTCTGATGCATGATGAGAAAGTTAGTGTTGCTGCACCCGGGAAAAACAATCAACAGGACTTTAGTTCCATTAATCAGCTTTTGGAGGAAGCCTATCGATTATATCCGGACAGGCACGCTGCGTCGTTTAATGATTCATCATTGAAATATAATGAGTTGAAGCTGAAAGTTGAGCAGCTCGCACGAAAATTAAGTTATGAAGGCGTAATGACTGAAGATTTCGTTGGGGTTTCGATGGATCGATCATTGGAGATGTTGATATCTCTACTAGCAATATTGAAACTCGGTGCTGTATACATCCCATTGGACCCTTCTTATCCGAAGGAAAGAATTGAATTCATGCTGGAGGATTCAGATGCGAAATACCTCCTTATTTCAAAAAAATATAGTGGGTTCTTCAAGGGCGATATAACTGAAATTATCGTAGAAAAAGAAGAACAAGGTACTTTAAACACGAACGCGCCTGATTTCAAGCCCGTGATGGCAGATGATCTCGCTTATATTCTATATACATCAGGGTCTACTGGAAAGCCTAAAGGTGTAAAGATAAGCCATGGGAATTTAGCGAACTTCTTGTTGAGCATGCTCGAGCAACCAGGAATTACGCTAAACGACCGGTTGCTGGCAATTACAACCATATCTTTTGACATCGCAGGTTTAGAACTGTTTCTTCCACTCCTCACGGGCGCAGAAGTTGTAATTGCTGATACACCTTCTACTAAAGACGGAAGGCTGCTCAAAGATCTACTTCTGTCAAGAAAAATAACAGTTATGCAAGCCACTCCATCAACATGGCAGATGTTAATGGACTCGGGCTGGGCAGGGTCACCCTCAATAAAGATGTTAGCGGGCGGAGAACCACTTAGTGATCATATGGCAACAACCCTGCTTTCCCGGGGTTCCGAGTTGTGGAATATGTACGGACCTACTGAAACGACAATATGGTCTACCCTTAAGCGGATAGAGTACACTAACCTTTCGATAACGATCGGCTATCCAATTAGAAACACGCAGGTGTACATACTTGATGAACACGGACGTGAGGTGCAGCATGGAATAACAGGTGAGATTTGTATTGCCGGAAATGGTGTGAGTCAAGGTTATTTAAATCGACCTGAATTAACGGAGGAGAAGTTCATAAATGACCCTCAGCAACCAGCAGGTGCTAAGAAAATATACAGAACAGGTGATTTGGGCACCATCCTACCCAACGGAGAAATACACTGCCACGGCAGAATCGATCAGCAGGTAAAAATCCGTGGACATAGAATAGAATTGGGGGAAATCGAATCTATCCTTTCTGCTGCACCTGGAATAAAACAAGGCATTGTAACTGTAAATGAAGGTGATAGACAAGAGAAAAAACTTGTTGCCTATGTAACGCTGGATGATGAGCCCGAAAATGAGGATACTTTATCCTGGAAGGATCGTTGGGAGACGCTCTACAATATCGGTGCAGAGATTAACAAGAATGAGTCCCTGCCTGATCAGAATTTAGACGGGACCTTGCTTGATTATTATGAGAACGGTAAAGAGCTTGCGGTGCAATCTGAGGAATGGCTGCGGACATCCGTTGAGCGTATAAAGTCATTACGCCCCACCAAAGTATATGAAATTGGAAGCGGTGCAGGTCAGATTTTATATGAACTTGCGGACGATGTGCAGTTTTATTTTGCTACCGATTATGCGAAAACAGCAATTGACAAGCTAAAGGATACACTAAGCTCGGATCCTGACAAATGGGGCCATGTTGATGCTGCGGTTGCAAGCGCTGATGACTTTAGTGCCGTTGCAGACAAAAAGTTCGACTTAGTTTTGCTGCATAGTGTGGCGCAGTATTTCCCAAGTGGCGATTATCTAGTTGACGTGATTAGAAAGGCTCTAAATTCCATCGAAGGAACAGGCTGTATCTTTATCGGCGACATGCAAGGTCAAAACTCTTTAGATATGTGCCATGCAATGGATCATCTACCAAAAGCATCAGAAGGAAGTTCACTTGCTGCTTTCAAAGAAGTCATAGCAAACAGGGTCAGAATTGAAGATGAACTTGTTGCAGATCCAGCCTTTTTTTATGGTCTTAAGAACATGTTTCCGGACATCAAAGCGGTAAACATTCAATTGAGGAAAGGAAAGTCAATCAATGAGATTACAAAGTACCATTATGATGTATGGATCTTTGTTGGCGAAGACAAGCAAGTAGTTACTCCAGATGTCAGTTACGTTTGGCATGCTGGCCTAACCGAAACCAACATCGAACAAGTTCTCCGCGAGCATCGTTCATCCGTCGTTGAGTTTAAAGGTATTTATAACAGCCGGACTGCGAAAGACTGCCATTTATTAAAGCTAATGCACAATGCTGAAGTTTCCCGGACAATTTCAGAAATTAAGTCGGAGGTTAACGCAGTCAGCGCTGGTATGCACCCCGATGCATTTTGGGCCATTGCAGAACAGCTCGGATTTACCGCACACGTGAGGTGGAGTTCTGATGGAACTGACGGCTCTTTTGATGTGGTATTCATCCCCTCCTCATTTGGTGACATTTTACCATATCCCCCGCCTAGGGTTGCAAATTTGGGCGACCATGATAACCAAATTAGAACGCCGTTTTCAAAACAACGTGTGCAACTGATTGAGGATCAGGTTTCAAGATGGAAGGCCTATGTAAGTAACCTGCTGCCATCATTTATGATACCTGACGAGTTTGTTGGTCTCAAAAAAATTCCGCTGACTCCGAACGGCAAAATAGACCGGAAGATGCTTCCTGCGCCAGAACTGAAGCAAGTTGAAACCAGGATTGATGGTCAACTTCCTTTAACAGAAAATGAACGTTTAGTAGCTGCAATATGGGCAGAGGCTTTAGGATTGGAAAACATACATGTCACGGATGACTTTTTTGAACTTGGAGGCCATTCTCTCCTGGCAATGAAGGTAATGGTTGCAATCGAAAAGCTAACCGGCAAGCGGTTGCCTCTAGCAACACTCTTCGATAACTCCACCCTCGGAAAAATGGCGCTTCAGCTTGAAGAAGACAAACCTAGGACAGCCTGGAGTGCACTAGTGCCAATCCGGACTACAGGTAGCAAGAAACCACTCTTTCTTATACATGGTGGAGGCATGAATATTTTGGTGTTTAAGAACCTGAGTGCCCATTTCGACAAAGACCAGCCAATATATGGCATCCAAGCCCTTGGTTTAAACTACGAAACAGATGTCCCGCCCACAATTGAGGAGATTGTAGCCAAGTACGTAGAGGAAGTACTGTTAATTGAAGAACATGGTCCTTATATGCTTGCGGGCTATTCTTTAGGCGGCATACTGGTGTACGAAATGGCCCGACAGTTGAAAGCAATTGGGAAGGAAATCTCTGTTGTTGGCATAATTGATACCTATGCAAGTACTGGTGAAGACTTAACCGACACGAAGCAATTACTTAAAAAGATAGGCCGTCAGTTTAATAAGGTTCCATTCTTTACAAAATCATTCTTGAAGTATCCTGCGGACACGCTTTCCTACCAGAAGACAATTTTGTCGAGAAAGCTGAAGGGCGCGCTAAAAGCACCAGCCACAGATCGGCAGTTTGAACTCTCCGACTATGAAGCCGAAATTTACGAGCGCTACAGCACCGCTTTATCAAAATACAAACTCATGCCTGACGACATAAAAGTAACTTTGTTCAGGGCTACAAAGCGGCTTTACTACTTAGATGATAACGAGTACCTTGGATGGAAAGCTTTCGCAAGAAAGGGCGTGGAAATTTTGGAAGTACCTGGAGATCACAAGACCTTTTTGTATCCGCCAAATGATAGAGAACTTGTTCGAGTTATGCAGTCTACTATAAAATCCATTCACCAAATGAACTTAAAATAGGTTTTCTTCAGATGTTAAATAAAAACACATGCTTCTAAAGTCTCCCTACTGGGAGCCATTTAAGGATTTTCATTGTAAGATGGCTCCTCACCATATTCATGTCTTTAGAATTTCAGTTGAAGATTGCTTTAAGGGAATTGAGGGGGATTGTAGTAATTTACTACCTGAGGTCGAGTTGCATAGGTCAACAAAGTTTCTTTATGCTAATGATCAGAGAAAATTTTTGGTCCGAAGATACTATGTTCGACGAATTCTCTCCTGCTTTAGTACGAAATCACCTGAAATGCTCCACTTTTCACGAAATGGGAATGGAAAACCAGAATTAAACAATATTCAATTCAACGTAAGCCAAGGTAAGAAATACTCAATAGTAGTTGTGCATTCAAATCCTATCGGAGTCGACATCGAGTATATTGATCCCAGCTTTGCTTTCGAACCAATTCTAAAAACCTGTTTCAATGTTGACGAGCAACATTATGTTAGTAAAGCTGAAGCAAGAATTCGATTTTATAGTTTGTGGACCCGGAAAGAAGCTCTATTGAAAGCTACTGGCGAGGGACTTATCGACGATCTATCTTCAATCAACTCCCTCCACAATCAAATATTCAGAAATGGTCAAACCTTCCGAATCACCACATTATACTGTCACGAGCAACATTTTTTGAGCATAGCCACGACAGGTGAAGATAAGATGTTTAGATTTTGGGACGTAACTCAATAGCAAAAAACTTTAGTGAAACAAAGCAGATTTCGAATAGCAATTGATTTCCAAGCCATTGCTTTACAAATTTACGCAGAATGGCAGATGATGTTTTTCTATATAAGAGAAATAATGTGTAATTTGCGCCACGTTATTTTACATCAATTGTAAACTGCATGATTTCAACTATCGCTCGAAAAATCAAGAACTTACATAGTAATTTAAAGCTTAAAAGAACTATTAGGCTTGTTTGGTTGGCTGCTAAGGGTTGGATGGTATTTTCTGTTAGCATGATCATCGTTGAGACGGTGCTCTTTCTTGGATCCCTATATGCTTTGAAATTATTGGTAGATGAAATTTCGAATATTAACATCAACGATCTAAATGCAGAGCATGAAATTATCAAGCATGTTGTAATCGCTGGAGTATTTTCTGTTCTATACTCTATTGCGCGATTTGTATCTGCATACGCCATAGAAGTACAAGCAGCTAAAGTAGCGAATTATATTGATGATAAGATTCATGAAACCGCGATTCAGATGGATCTTTCATACTATGAAAGCCCTGCCTACTTCGACATTTTAAAGAGAGCAAAAGATGCTGGTGCTGATCGTCCAAATTTGGTTATTACTACCCTGTTGGAAATTACTAAGAACACCCTCAATCTCTGCGCAATCGGCTCTCTTTTCGTTGCGATCAACTGGCTTCTGCTGCCCCTACTCATTATTTTTGCACTTCCTACCCTATTTGTTCGCATATATTTTTCAGACAAACAAAATCAATGGCGCATCAAGCATACCCCCCTGGAACGTAAATCAAGCTATCTTAGTAGTCTTCTCACATCGGATACATCTGCGAAGGAGGTTAGAAGCTACAATCTGGGCAACTATTTCAAGCAACTCTATTTAGGATTAAGGCTAGAGATTCTACAGGAGAAGCTTAAGTTAAGTTTTAAGCGCACTTCTAAAGAGATTATTACAACTAGCGTTGGAAGTATTGGTTTTTTTACATGTATCGCGTACATAGCTTTGGGAACAGTAAAAGGAACGAACAGTGTTGGCGATATAGTAATGTTTCTAATGATTTTTCCTCAATCGTTCAACTTGATTCAATACATATCATCTGGAATTTCGATTCTCTACACAAACAATATTTTCATCAACTCCATTTTTGAACTTTTTGACTTAAAACGTTCCAGTACTCATCTAAGTCCGTCCATTGGTATTCCAGTTCGAAAGAACGTAGATCTTGTGGTAAAAAATCTAAATTTTAGATACCCTGGTAGTAAAAATCTCACTCTAAAAAATATTTCACTCCGAATTCCCTCAGGCCGGATAATAGCAATTGTCGGTCTAAACGGCGCGGGGAAGTCTACTCTGATCAAACTTTTGTGCGGCCTTTATCAGGTCGAGTCAGGAGAAATATCTCTGGGTAGCATCAATATCAATACGTTTGATGTTGATGCCTATAGACAGCAGGTAAGTGCAGTTTTCCAAGACTTTTCGAAATACAATTTCACTGCCGAAGAGAACATCTGGTTCGGGAATATAAACAAGAAAGTTGTTCATCAGGATGTTGTCAATGCTTCGGAAAATGCGGGTGCAAGCGGTTTTATTGATAAACTTCCTAGTGGATATAAGACAATGATGGGAAAATTATTCGATGATGGGCATGAAGTAAGTATTGGACAGTGGCAAAAACTCGCTATTGCTAGGGCCCTTTACAGTGAAGCACGTTTTCTAATCCTAGATGAAGCGACAAGTGCTTTGGATGCGTTAGCTGAAAAGGAACTTTTCGATTCTTTCAGAAAGCATATTGGTGACAGAGGGGCTATAATTATCAGTCATCGGCATTCTGCAGTTAAACATGCTGATTACATCTATGTACTGTCTGGAGGCCAAATACTTCAGGAAGGAACAGATCAGGAATTGTTGAATATGGACGGAGACTATTCCAAACTATTTAAAGAAAACATACAAGCATAAATGAAGGCAGAAGGTAAAAGACTAGCTATTGTAACATGCTGCCAGGATGATTGGGGTGGAAGTGAAGAACTTTGGTCCAGATGTCTCACTTATTTGGACAAATCCAAAATTACTAATATCACGTTATTTAAAAATAAAGTCAACCTAAATCATCCGGAGTTTAAGAAGCTAGATAAGCATAAACTATTGTTCCATGAGTTAGCTCCTAACCTAAAAGGTTTCAGCCTAGTGACATCAAAATTACTTTCACTGGGCAGGCGTTTTGGAGCGAGATTGGGCCTTATGGAATATTACTGGGATGTAACAGCTTTACGCCTCTTCAAGCTTTTTAAGGCTAGCCCACCTAACTTGGTTATTATTTCTCAGGGGATAAATTTTGACGGACTGGTATACGCGAATCAATGTTTAAAACTTAATATTCCCTATATAATTATTGCTCATAAAGCGGTAAATTTTTACTGGCCTAATCATGAAGAACGGCCATACATGAAGAGAACTTTACTTGGGGCAAAGAAATGCTTTTTTGTATCTAAACACAACCAAACGTTAACTGAGGAGCAGTTCGGCATGCGTCTTAAAAATGGCAGCATTGTCTTAAACCCAATTAAAACACCGGTAAAACCGCTTACGTTTCCTAGTGCAGATGATGGTCTAAAACTTGCATGTGTTGGTCGGCTTTTCGTGATTGACAAAGGACAGGACATACTCTTAAGAATCTTGGCAAAAGAGAAATGGAAAGGGAGAAAGATTTTAGTGACGTTCTTTGGAAGTGGCCCTGATAAACAGGCTTTGATAGAAATGGCTGCTTTGTTAAACGTAACTAATGTTACGTTCTCATCGTTCACCAGGGATATACATGAGATTTGGTTATCGCATCATGCCTTGATTCTACCTTCCAGGAGTGAGGGTCTGCCTTTGACAGTTATAGAAGCAATGGCCTTGGGCAGAGTTGTAATAGCAACCAATGCTGGAGGTACTAATGAAATCATTGAGGAAGGGATTACTGGATTTTTGGGTGATGCGACAGAAAATGATTTTGAGCGAGCTATGGAAACAGCCTGGAAGAATAGAAACAGCTGGGAATCAATTGGTGAACATGCTGCTTCTCACATCGCAGAGACAATACCGCAACATCCTGAAACTGAATTTGCAAAATTTATAATGAACACGTTAAATGAACAATAAGCCATTAGTTTCTGTAATTATTCCGACATACAATAGGGCTGATAAATTGTCTTTGGCTATTGATAGTGTGTACAAGCAACATTATAAAAATATTGAATTGATAATTGTAGATGATGGGTCAAACGACAATACCGCTGATGTAATTACTAAATATCCTGATGCAATATTCATCGAACAACAGCATGCAGGCCAAGCTGCTGCGAGAAATAACGGATTGCGAAACTCAAAAGGTTCAATAATAGCTTCATTAGATTCAGATGACGTTTGGCAGCCTGAGTTCTTAATTCGTTGTGTTGAGAAGTTAGAAAGTGATAATTTAGATTTTGTATTTGCAAATTGGTCACAGCAGGCTAAGATTGGTAATGATTGGGATTTTTTGAATCGAGACCCTTTTTTAATGCCCTACTTTAAAAACATTATGGATTCTTGGGTAGTGCTTGAATACCATGATTTAAGAAAGGTATATATGGAAGCCTGCCCTTCGCCATCATCTTCTGTTGTGATTAGAAAATCAAGTATCGTATCTGGCTGGGATGATAGAATTAATATAGCTGACGACTGGTGTATGTATTTGGATGTTATATTATCAAAGGAATGCCGGGCGGCTTTTACATTAGATAGGTTATGGGAAAAACGAATAGATGATATCAACATCTATGATGGACGAAAACGTAATGAAGTCTTAAAACATCTTTACATCTCCGACACTCTTACAATGATGGATAAGTTTAAGAAACTATTAACCAGATCCGAAATGTATATCCTTAAGCAGCGATATATGGCTAGCTTGGTTGAGCTTGCAAAGCACGAGTTGATTCGAGAATTTAATATCACAGAGTGCTTGCGGCTATTGAAAGATTCCTTTATAGTGAACGTTCCTTTTACGTTGAAAATGATTCCTGATATATTTTTAAAAGGGTTGAAAGGAAAGTATAATGCACTTTCCGGTAGAGCATAGCAGATGGGATCAACCAGTCCTTTCCTGAAATTTACCCGCTACGTGGAGTGGTGGGAATATAAACTCCCTCCCCTTTTAGCTGTTGCTTATGGGACGGTAATCTATTATGGCCATCCAATCCAAGAGGTTATAAAACCTCTGGTGTTTTTGCTACTAGCAATCATCGTTGGAGCGGCTTACGTAAGCGTATTAAACGACATTACCGATGTTAAGGAAGATCTGAAAGCCGGCAAGAGCAACAGTATGGCCAGTTTACCTGTTGGTTCGCGCTATGCTATTATTGTCTTTATTCTTTTTATAGGCATCTGCTTTGGTTTTTTTATTTATCCAGATTGGATAGGTGTCCTTTATTATACTCTAGCCTATGTTGTCTTCAGTCTGTATTCTATCAGGCCCTTTCGATTCAAGGAACGGGGACTATTAGGGATAGCGTGTGATGCAATGGGTGCGCACCTATTTCCCGCATTGCTATTAACATCTAATTTGATTCATATCATGAAGGTAGAGGGTACCATGGAGTGGTATCTAGCAATTGGATGTTGGTCACTTTTATATGGGGTGCGGGGCATACTCTGGCATCAATTTCACGATCGGGAGAATGACTTGAAATCCGGCACTAACACCTTTGCTACGGAGATTAATCCACGAACTTTCCAATCAGTTGAAGTCGTTCTTTTTATAATAGAACTACTTGCCTTCTTGAGTTTCATTAGTTTTATTGTTGATGGCTTTATTCTTGCTGCAGCATTACTCTACCTTGGACTATCAATTTTAAGGCTGCGAATTTTTAAACGTACATTTCGCATGATTGTCACTTATCCATATGAAAAGTATCAGCTCCTCCTTAATGATTTCTACATTGTTTTCCTACCAATAACGCTTCTACTTATTATTGGTCGTGAACAACCTATTGCTTGGCTTATTCTTTGCTTTCACCTCACCCTATTTCCTATGAATACAATAACGGCCATTCAAGATTACCTTCTAAGTGTTAGGCACTTAGTGTCAAAGTTCCTTTAAATGAGAATTGCTCATCTCATTATTGCTCATAAAAATCCAGAACAGCTTTTACGGCTGCTTAAGCGATTAAAGCACGTAAATTCTGGATTGTTTGTTCACCTTGATAGTAAAGTTTCTATTGATAAGTTTCGTTTTTTAGAAAATGAAGTTAATTGCACGTTCATAAAGCGTCGGATTAAATGTCATTGGGGAGGAAATAGCGTCTTAATGAGCATTATAAACTCGGTTAAAGAAATATTAGATGCAAATGAGAAATATGACTACATAAATCTAATTAGTGGTCAGGATTACCCGCTAATGGACTCAAATAGGATGATAGCTTTCTTTCATAAAAATATCGGATCAAACTACATTGCTTTCGATCAAACCTTTCAGTCAGAATGGTGGCAATTAGCTCGAAACAGGTATGAACAATACCACTTCACAGATCTGAACTTTAAGGGAAGGTATCTCCTACAGAATATCGTAAATGCAATATTACCAAAACGCAAATTTCATCATTTTAATAACTTGTATGGCGGCAGTAGTTCGTCATGGTGGACCATCACAAGCGAATGTGCAACATACTTGGTGAACGTAATTGAACAAACCAGGAATTTAAAGAAATTTCTGACTTACACGTGGTGCAGCGATGAATTCATTGTCACGACAATTATTATGAATTCCCGTTTTAGATCGAGCGTTGTTAACAATAATCTTCGCTATATTGACTGGTCAGAAGGAAAGGCAAGGCCAAAGATTTTGACTATCAGAGATCTAGATTCGATTGAGGCTTCCAATATGATGTTTGCGAGGAAATTCGACGTCGATGTTGATACTAGTATTCTGGATATATTAGATTCCAGAATAGAGAATAAGTAAAAGATCTTTAATGCTTTGAGGTCATAAAGTATTCGTAAACGATGCTTTTAACCTCATCATTAGTTTTAGCGTGCAGTACTTTGGTGCCTGCGAACTTTGGATACAATGTACTGTAGCAATTGAAATGATGTTCAGGACCTTTCTTCGATAATATCAAGTTGATCCCTCCAAAATAGCTGGCGAGTACGGAGGTTCCACCATGTATAGATACAAAGTGACTTGCATTTGAATACACCATCAACTGAAGGTGATTAAAGTTATTGGCCCGATCTAAATTTTCTTCGTATAGCTTTTGCATAAACAAAACCTCAGGATGGGTATCTCTGAGCCATGCAAATTCATTAAGATCATAAGTCTCGCTATTGTCTTCTGTAATATTTTCGGGGCTTGGTCGGTTGTAGATGATTGTAAACTCGCTCTTAAGATTGGATATTATAAAGTCTAAAGTGGGAATATCGAAATAACTAATTGGAGGTCCACCCCACTCCATGTTGAACCTGTTTGCTATAATAAGAATCGGTTTTTCGTATACGAAGATATCATTGGCATATTGAGCCTTAAGTGGAACAGGAAGCCACTTATCCATCGAATAATCATGACTATACAGAATACGGGGCATATCAAAGTTGTAATTGCCTTCGTTGGTTCTATTTTCAAAATCTTCAACATGATTCTCTGAAAAGAAATAAAATTCTTTAGTGAATTTAGAAGATCGAGTACTATTCAACGTTCCATTTTTGTAATGCCAATAGGCGAATGGTAGTACAAATTGAAGTTCCGGTCCGAATTCACCACTAAAACTTATGTCTTTATACTTAACTTTTAACTTAAAATCTCTGAGATAATATTTAACCTGAGACAATTTGCAATTGTAAGTATCTCGGTAAAAGTAGATAAGTTCGCGTGGAACCTTGGGATACTTAATTCTTACATAAAGACTAAACAGTTTATTGCTAAGAGTTGAGGGCATAATTAACTTCGGTAATTTCGAGAAAGATAAGAATTTTTTTTCGCACATTAAAAAGTAACTGCTTGGTTTGACGATGCATGAGAGGTTTGAGAATCAAACGTTCACACAGTAGGAAAAATAAACTATCTTAGATAGCTATTATCATTTGATTTAAATTAATGCTTTAACATGCTCCTAAAAGACAAAGTCATAATATTCTTAGGCAATGCGCGGTTTGATGGAAATATTAAATCTACATCTTTTTTCATTGCTCAAAACCTTGCTAAAAACAACAAAGTCTTCTTCATAGATTATCCATTTACAGTTAAGGATTATTTTAAAACTTCCTATGACACCGAGGAGTTAAAACTTAGGAAAAGAAAGTTTTCTTTATTCTCTGATGGGAGAATAAAAACAAAATTAAAAAACTTAGAAATCATTGTTACACCACCAATAATTCCTATAAACTTCTTACCAGAGGGTGCTATCTTTCGCAAACTACTAGAACTTAACCAACACATTATAGCACGCAGAATCAATAAAATATTGGAAGCAGAGAAAATTTCAAAATTTATCTATATCAATGCTTTTAACTTTCACTATCCGGGCATCGCAAGTAGGATCAAACCCACATTGAGTGTTTACCAATGCGTTGACCCGATGATCGTTCCTTACGACATGAAGCATGGCATTGCTTCAGAAAATCTGCTTGTCAGACACAGTGACGTCGTTGTATGTACAAGCAAAGCACTTTACCTGGAGAAATTAAAACAGAACGAAAACACTTACTTCGTACCAAATGGCACAGATCTAAACCCCGCGAAACTGATGAATACACCAATTAAAATTCATGAAAAGCTGAGGGGTATACCCAGACCACTAATTGGGTATTTAGGTACTGTAGAACGTAGAATTGATTATGCATTAACAGCCGAAGTAATACTGCTTAATGCTGACAAGTCGTTTATCTTCGCCGGCCCTGTCTCAGATGGCTTTGTACCGGAGGAATTTTATAAGTTTCAGAACGTTTATTTTATTGGCCCAATCGCACACCAAGAAGTTGAGCAAGTGATCAGTAATTTTGATGTTGCTATAATACCTTTTAAGAAAGACGAGGTAAGTAAAACCATTTTTCCAATTAAGCTTTTTGAATATCTAAGTGCGGGAAAATCTGTTATAGCAACGGATTTCAATGAGGATCTCGAAGACTATACTGAAGGTCAAGTTTCATATTGTAGAAACGCCGAGCAATTCAGTAACAGTCTAAATGAGGCATTAGCAAACGACAATGAGGATATAAAAGAACAACGTCGGCAACTGGCACAAAAGAACACTTGGGACGTAAGAGCTTCCCAATTTTCCGAAATCCTCAGCTCCCACCTTGAATTTTGGTAACTACAATGGTTTTCTAACAGATTTTTCCCAGGCGGCACTTTGAGCCTTTTTGAAGTAACGAACGATGCCAGCAATAACTGCATAGTTCATCATACAAAAATAAAATGGCACGAAAAGCATTTTTACTCTAACGTTTTTTCTTTCATAATAGAAACCAATCAATGCTAAAACGTAAAATGCACACTGGGCATAAAAGAACATCAGGTAAAGCAATGAATTTCTGTTGCAGGTTATAATTACGTTCAGGAAAAGAATAGTCGGAAGTAAAAGTGGCGTTATTGTCCATCTCAATACCCGATGGCTCAAATATTGAAAAGTAAGTACAGGATTTCTAAATGGATTAGCTGCTTTTCTTAGCCGTAGAATGGATTGAATGCCACCCGCAGCAATTCTGATCTTCCGCTTCAACTCCTCATGCACGTTCGCTGAAGCAGTTTCCATAGCATATGCGTTAGGTTCATACGCAATTTTGTAACCGCTTTCAGCAATGCGCATGGCGATCATATGATCGTCTATAATCGTGTCAGCCTCTACTGGTTGATAAAGACTTGTTCGGATACTGAATAATTCTCCGGCAGCTCCAACATTTGAATACAATTCATAATCGAATTTTTTTAAGAAGGATTCGTATTTCCAATAGAATCCTTCTCCAGCAGAACTGGCGTCGGCCAAAGACTCCATCAGAATACGCTTTTCCCCAGCAACCGCACCAACTCGTTCGTTTTGATAATGCTTGACGAGTTCCATTACAGCAAGGTTATTTAGAAATGTGTTCGCATCTGTAAACATGAGCACCTCTCCATTGATATAAGGGATTGCACGTTTGATTGCAGCCATCTTTCCTGCGCGTTCGTCTTTATGGAGAAGTGTCACTTCATTATGGTTTTTTACTATTGAAGCCGTCAAATCCGTTGAACCATCTGTAATTACAATCACCTGAAGTTTTTCACGAGGATATTTTAACTCGAGTGTATTAACTATTTTCTCTTCTATAAGGCCTTCTTCATTATAGGCGGCTATCAGGATAGAGACCTTGGGGAAAAAGTCATGATTTCGAAAAAGAACCGGCTTATAGAACAACCGTTTTATTCTTACAAGTATAAATAGTAAAAGCCCATACCCTACGTAAGTATAAACAATTACTGAAAGTCCAATCCAAAAGGCTATGATCATATTATCTGAGTTTAAATCCAATATTGTGACTTTCTTTCCCGTTCTTGAAGTTCCAGAGCAGTCCTGCAAAAATCTGCTTAGCTAAGTCAATACGTCCACGTAGCAAGTGGGAGATCAACTCCACTGGAGTCACTAACAATACATAGTAGGCACTGAATAATAGAGTGTTTAGCCAGGTGGTATTCCTTCTAATAAACAACATCCTATTTCGTGTCATAAAAAAAGTTTTCACTGCACTCACCTTCCCTACGCTCATCGACTCTTTATGGAAAACCACCGCCTCTCCAGTGAACCAAATCTTTTTCCCTGCTCTCCTAAATTTTTCGCACCAATCGAGTTCCTCATAATACAAGAAATATAATTCTTCCATTAGACCTACGTCAGCTAATATATCCCTACGACACATCATAGCTGCCCCATGACAATAACCTGTTTCACGGCTATCATATTCATACTGGCCTAAATTTGCTTCCATATAGCCTATTCCTTGGTTTCTGCAGGTCAAGTAATTCATGAATGTGAATCCAGCGTATTGAATGACATCTGGGTTATCAAAATATACGATCAATGGAGATATGATTCCGATTTCGGGATTAGCCTCAATCTTGGAAGTCAAAACTTCAATTAAGTTTGGCGTTATCTCAGTATCATTATTTAAAAACAACAAGAATTCTCCCAGAGCAATGTTGATTGCAAGATTGTTGCCCCCGGCAAATCCAAGGTTTTTTTCCGAACGAAGATATCTTAGCTGAGGGTATGTAGATTCGAATGACAGCCTATGATCTTCATCACAGCCATTGTCGACCAGAATTACTTCGACTTCATCAGTTTGTGTGTTAGCTTTAACCGACCTGAGAAAATCAATCGTGATTAACGGTTGATTATAGTTCACAGTTATTATAGATGTCTTCACCATGCTACGAAATAGATTACAGATTTCTACGTTTAAGTTCTAAAACAGCGTATTCACAAGCACGTGCAGTTAATGCCATATAAGTCAATGATGGACTTTGACAACCCGAAGATGTCATGGAACTTCCGTCTGTGATAAAAACATTCTTTACGCTGTGAATCTGATTAAACTTGTTTAAAACAGAAGTTTTGGGATCTAAGCCCATACGAGTAGTTCCCATCTCGTGTACAGTCGACCCTCCAAGTTTATCATAATTGAAGGTTTTTACATCTTTGAATCCCGCTTGGTCAAGCATTTCACCTGAGGTTTCCTTAATGTCGTTCATCATGTTAAATTCATTCTCCTTAAAGGAAAAGTTAATTCTCAATTGCGGTAGTCCCCACCGATCTTTTGCGGTAGAATCTAATGTAACTTCATTGCCATGATACGGCAAGCACTCTCCCCAGCCACCCATCCACACAGTCCAGGGTCCCGGTTTTATAAGTTGTTCCTTGAAGTTCTTTCCGAAACCCTTAATAGTCGGCGAGGTATCTCCCCATTCTAATCGTTCCCCACGCCCTTGTATGTTGTAGCCCCTGAGAAAATTCAGATTTTCTTTTGCAGTGAGGTTTCGATATCTCGGAATTAAAAAGCCACAAGGACGTCTACCTTTGTAATACCGGTCTGTAAAGTTTTCATGTAAACCCTGTGCACCCGCTGATGAATGATGATCCATTAAATTATGTCCTACTTCACCGCTATCGTTACCAAAGCCGTCGGGAAACCTATTTGACTTAGAATTCAATAAGATTCCTGCAGTCGCAATTGTCGAAGCGTTTATGAAAATGATTTTAGAGTGAAATTCCAAAACTTCCAGAGACTCAGAATCAATTACTCGCACGCCCTTAGCTTTGGATGTATTCTCGTCTAAAAGTAGTTCACTTACGATTGAAAAAGGCCTGATTGTTAAATTACCAGTAGCCATAGCCACCGGTATTGTAGAACTATTACTACTAAAATATCCACCATAAGGGCATCCTCGTGAACAAAGATTACGATTTAGGCAAGGTCCACGATCATGCCAACCCCTTGTTAAATTAGCAACCCTTGCTATAGTTAGTATTTTGGAAACCTCGTTTTGCTTGATGCTATCTCGCAGATGTTTTTCGATACAATTTAATTCCATCGGCGCCAGAAATTCTCCGTCGGGCAAGTGGCTTAAATTCTCCTTACGCCCACTTACGCCAATATGAGCTTCAACATAATCGTACCACTTAGCAATGTCTCTGTATCGGATCGGCCAGTCAATACCCCTTCCATCCTTTACATTAGCTTCGAAATCTAAATCACTTAGCCGGTAACATTGTCTTCCCCAGGTTAATGATCGTCCACCAACTTGGTAGCCCCTGAACCAATGAAATGGCTGCTCTTGAATATAGGGGTGCTCTAAATCACTTACATAAAAATGTTTATCACCAGGATTATACCCATTACTCTGAACAGGATCAGAAAGCCGATCTTCTAACGTATTATGAAAGCCTGTTTTGAAATCCCAGGGAGCCATGTTTGCTGTTGGATAATCTTCGATATGCTTTACATTTCTTCCTCTTTCAAGAAGTAAGGTTTTTAGCCCCTTCTTACAGAGTTCCATAGCAGCCCAGCCCCCACTTATACCAGAACCTACAACAATTGCATCGTAACTATAGTCGTTCTTTGAGTTATTCTTAATATACATGTTATTTAGTAGCCCAAGATTTTTGTTGTGAAGACAGCGGTATGCAAGATTGGTAACTTCCAGGAACATGGTCGTACGATAGCGCCTTAGTAGCCCCCAGGTAAGATGTGCAAAATCCTTCAACGGTAAGCTCTCGAAGTATAACAAAAAAAGATTTACCAAATAGCTTATGCTTGATTTTCAAGAGTAAGTTTGATGAATCAATTAAGCCGGATGACAAGTGCTCTACAATGAGGAATTTTGATGATGGGTCACATGCAAGAAAGGATTTTCCGAACCTGTTTTTTGCAAAGTTTTCCACCTCAATCAACCCCGAGAATAAAACGTTTTGTTGCCGTTTATCGCTGCATTCACTCATTACTGAGATAATGTAGTTCTCCACTTTTGCCTCTTTAGCCCCTGGAGTGTTAGTTGCTGGAATGATTATTTCGGCAAGTTCCGAAATGATCGGCCTCATTCTGTTCCAATCATAGAGTGTTATTACACCTGGGTATTCAGCGGGTTCCAGCCATTTAAAAACTGAAATAGAACCAATGCCAACGCCCGCAAATGCCAAAAGTGATCTCAGATAATTCCTTCTATTCATTGGCTACTAACTTTATTCAAAGATAGTCAAGTACACGCAATTATCACATCAAAATGTATAGAAGAAGATAATTTATGTGAAATAATGTGAAAGATGTTAATTTTACTAACTTCACAACACTTTTAAGAATTTCAGATTAGATCTAAACATTTTTTAATGTCCTAAACAGAGCACTATGATATTCGCGTTAAAATTCTACACATCCATTTGCCTTTTGATGTTAGTGGCTTGTGCATCCTGTCGAAGAACTGAAATTCCACTCGACCCAAAGACCTCTCCAGCTATAGAAGCTTCATTTGAGCATGATCAACTGTCCGCTGACAGTATTCCTAAAGATGCGCAGATACTAAATGTTGGAACAGGAGCGGGAAATTTAGTGATCGACGGCAAGACTTTAAACCTTGGAGGAAATATACTTTTTCAAATCAAAGAAGGGGCTTATAGTGCAATTACCCTGAGAAACTTACATGCACCCCCAGGAAAAAGAATATACATAAAAAGCAGAGGTTTGGTAAAAGTCAAAGACGTGATGTCTACAGACAATCTTAACAATGTCACAATTTCCGGTGAAGATCTTCCTCGTGAAAAATACGGCTTCAGATTTGAAAATATTCCATATAGAGCCATCACAATGAACGGACGTCTATCAGGCGTTGTACTTAAAAATATAAGTTTTAAAAATGTCAATAATTACGTGATTGCCGGAGAAAGTAGCAACGGGCGAGGTTTGGCATACCGGGGTACAAAGGAAACAATGACAGAAAATTTTAAGATCTTGAACTGTATCTTTGACAACGTTGGTACTATTGCGTTTGGAGGAAGTTTCAACAAAGACAATGCTGAAGACAGCGGCTTTTTCAGAGATGTAGAGATTGCGTACAATATTTTCCAGAATTCTGACGCTGGAAATCTCTGTTCGTTCACTAACGTTCAAGACTTCAATATACACCACAATGTTGTGACAGATGTAAATCCAAGGAACAACAATCATAATGGGATATTCTTTATGGAGGGAAATGGGAAATTTCACCACAACAAACTACGCAATTACCAAGGAAATGCCATTAGAATGTGGCTTTATTCAAGAGGAAATGTTCCTCAAACAGTGGAAATTTATAATAATTTTTGCTTCAACACTAGGAAATACGGGGCTTTTGAATTACAAGCATTTGAGCGGAATATTCAGCCAGGTAAGACTACCTTCGCTGACGCTAAGATCTTCAATAACACAGTCGGACAAATGAATACTTCTAAAGACTGGGAAGGGCAAATATTAGACCTTTATAATACAGGGGGAACATTAAGGTATTTTAATAATTTGGGGTTTGATCTTGTTAGCACTACAACTCAAACATCGAATATGATCAATAACATGAGTGGCAAAAAACCCATTCTAGATACAAATAACAAGTATTATAGAACCTCCGGGGAAGCTGTCTTTAATATTCAGGACCTTAAATCCAAATTTCCTGGAATCGGAGCTCGATGATATTTCTTTTGACGAACTTCATATCATCAAGCTGCCAAAATGCGAAGTCATTTCCAATAAAACACTTATTATCGGCCGGCCACCTGTCCTAACAATTAAATAGAAAAAATCTAATTCGCACTACAACAATATGATCGGCATTAAATTCGATGGCAGACTTGGTAATCAAATATTCCAGTATGCTTTTTATCACTACCTCAGGACTAACAATAAAGGCATTTTCTTTTTCATCAATCCTCACCATGCCTACCTAACTAAGTACTTTGATTTAGACCCTTTTAACAACATCACCTTAGGTTCGAAAATATATTCTGTGCTTACCAGAGCAGTTTTCAAAACCTTCGCCTTCAAAGAAACTTACATACAAAACATTCAAGTGCCTAAAAAAGTTGCGGTAGCGAATTGGACAATGTACAAAGGTTTTTACCAAACTGATTGGTACCTTAAACATACTCAAGGAAATCTTCCTATCAAGCTGAAGAAGTCTTTTAAAGATGCTTTCGACACATCACATGGTCAACTATTTAGACAATATAAAACAGTTGTGGTTCATATTAGAAGAACAGACTACCTGAAATATGGGAAACGTGACATTTCACTACCGATGGAATACTTCAAAGAAAGACTGGATGCTCTAGGAGATATTTCAGATTTTAAAGTAATTTTTGTAAGTGACGATATTTCACATGTACGAAGCTACTTTAAAGAAAAGGAGAACTATATTTTCTCACTAAACAATGAAATAACTGATTTCCAAATAATTATGAATGCTGATATCGCGATCATTTCGAATAGCAGCTTCGCCTGGTGGGCAGCTTATCTTTCTGAAAAACAAAATACGGTTTACGCTCCGAAAAATTGGCTAGGTTTCAGAATTGGCAAAGAGCATCCGAAACGCGTGATGACGGAAAGATTTATATGGTGTGACGTACCTGTTTAAATCATCGTTTTCCAATCGACACCTTATAGCGTATCTATTCTTCAGATTACAAGACGGCATCAACCTATAAGGTCTTTTTCAAGTCCAGTATTTCCTGAATACTAATTTTATATTTGAAAGTCAAAAACATATAAACACAAGCCCCTATTAAGATTTGCATTATCAAGTTATTCAGTCCGTGTGATCCAACAAGACTTCGATACAAAGCAATTGTAAATACCATCGTTAGTGAAAACAATATAGGCTTGAAAATATTTTTTAAAAACGTTGTCATAAAATTTCCTACTAATCGATTAACAATATTTAAAATCATCACAGTTTCCAAAGCAGTGTTAATCACATACCCATAAACAATTCCCATTAGTCCAAAATAATGCGAAAGCAGGTAAAGGATCGGTATCTTGACAGAAAGTGAAAAAAGATTGAGGTAAAACATAATATTTGGTTTGTTCTTAGATAATGCTACAGCAGAGACAGGAGCAGTAATACAAGACAAAAAGCTTACAAATAGAATCACCTTAACCAACGGAACTGATCCTTGATAATCTGAACCATAAATCAAAATTACAGTAGTTGAAGAAGTAATGAACAAGCCTGCGAGCAAGGGAAAATTGCAATAGGTTATGAAATCAACGATCTTCAAATACGCCCGCTTTAGCCCATCATCATCTTTAATCTTTGCCATAATTGGATACGATACTTGCATGATGATTGGGTTCAACTTGTAAATTGGAAAAACTGCAAGTTGATAGGCAATGGTATATAATCCAAGTTCTTTAATTCCGATCGCCTTTCCGATAACTATGTTCTCTATATTTCCGTTAATAAAACCTAAAACGCCCTCCCCGAGGTGATAAATACCGAACCTTAAATGATCTTTAATCTTGTTCAGTTTGAACGTCAGTATGGGTGAAAAGAGCTTTCTTCCAAGTACAATATATAGTACTGTCTTTATAAGTGTAAAGAAGAGTTGGCTATACACGATTGATAACTCATCAAAGCCATTATAAGCCAAAATTAGCACGGTTACAAAGTTGATAACGCCCCCCACAACATCAACAATTGCAAGAACCTTAAACTTTAATTCTTTCTGCAACAGGTTCCAATAAATCTGGCTAAAATAAATGAGTGGAAATGTTAAGGAGGAAACACGAATTACGTAAGTGAGCTTTGGTTCGTTATAGTAGTCTGCAACGATTCCAGCACTAAAAAAGATCAATATCCCCATTAGAATTCCCAGAGCGACACTTGCATAAAAGATCGTAGAAAGAGCTTCCTTGTCTGTCTCCTGTTTAGAGATGATTGAATTCGTAAATCCTAGATTGGCAAAGATGTGGAAGAAGTTAACTACTAGCGTGCAAATACTCACTAAACCGAATACCTTCGGATCCAAAACACGAGCGATTAATGCAAGTTGCCCGAATGATAGAAGTGTAGTAATAACAGTTGCTGTCGTCGTCCATTTAGCACCATTTATGGCTGCTGTTTGGTTGCTCATCTTGCGTGATTGTTAGGCTCCAACATAGATTTTAGTAAGTAATTTTATCTAAGTACTAACTGCATGTTAAGTTTCAGAAACTTATATTTTGAGTAAACCAACCTAACTATTTTAAAGACATTTGGATTGGAATTAGGTGATAACCAAGAAATTCTGTGGGCAGCGGTACTTGGTTCTGTTTGCGAGTTCACCTGTTCCAAAAGTGCATAATGATCATCGTACATTAAAGATCTCCCTCCCCGTTTTATAAACAACAGGCTCATCTGCATTTCTGTAATGTCAACATTCCTATTTTCAACATACCTCCCGATGTCTTGAAGAAAACTAGACTTTCTTAAGTGAGGATGATCAGAATACACATAGAATTTCAAATTATTTGTAAACCAAGGTGCTGCTTTAAAAACTCGTTCAGAAAACCCAAGCTTATAGGGCTTAGAATAGGGATATTTTTCGTAGGCATAAAAGCTTATCAGATCCCAGCACTCATCATCTTTCATAATTCTATATCCATCTAATAAATGTGTAAGAAATGTGGATTGTGGCACAAAATCTTCTTGGATATACAAGGTATATGGGGTAACTACACTATCCTGACCCTTATTTATGTTATTACCTAACCCTTTGTTAACTGGTGTCGTGACCAACCTTGCATTGAATTTATCGGCCAACAAATGCACTTTGTCAAGGTGCTCTTTTCTGCTACCATCGTCTGAAATAACAATATCACCAAACACGAATCCGAGATGGCTAAATGAATCTAAGAGACGTTCCAAAGAAGAACTTCTATTATAATGTGTCACAAGTAACGTTATGTCCTTTAAAGAATCCTTAGAGCTTTGCATGGAGTACAATTAATCTGTTGTAAATATACGAGTAATCAGCGAGTATCTAACAATAAAAGCACGTTTTCGATTCGAGATAGCTCATATGTTAACCTTACCTGGTAATTGCTGAAATGACCATATTACCGAAATTTGATTATAATGTAGAATTCAACATTAACTGCATATTCTAGAGGAAATTATGCTCTTACTTATTCCAATATTTGTAAATTTGAAGTATATAGTCATATTGGTCTTAAATTGAATAAGCGTCGGGTATTTTATGAGCAAATCAAAAGTCTAGAATACTTGAGAATTCGAAATAGATTTCTAATTTTTATCTAAAAGTATGACGTTCGCTAATATGTTTGAATTTAACGATGTTGCCCTATTAATCACGCACTACAATCGCAGTTCATCCCTAAGGAGATTACTACAAAGCTTTAAGGATCTTAATTGTTCTTTCGGAGAAATTATAGTTTCTGATGACGGCAGTGATATAGATAGTATGAAGGCCTTAGAAGAATGTCAAAGGTTGTTTAATTTTAGGTTGATTACCACCCCTATAAATAGAGGATTGGGTAATAACATAAATAAGGGGCAGGATGCAGTATCCTGCCCTTACACCCTGTACGTCCAGGAAGATTTCATAGCAACTGATGCGTTTCCGGGGAATTTCTCTGCAGCTATAGACATATTCAGAGCACGAGATTTCGATTTGATACGCTTTTACGCTTACCTAAAGTTTCCATACCTAGAGGAGTATGAAAGTGGATTTTCAGAAATGCGTATCGGTAAATGGCAAATGGATTATACAAAGATATATGCCTACAGTGATCACCCCCACTTGAGAAAAAGCACATTCATGAATAAGTTTGGAAGATATGAAGAGGGAATAAAAGGTGACAAAACTGAATATAAAATGTGTATCTCTTTTATAAAGAATAAAGGAAGAGGTTTATTTCTCAATGAGTATAAATCAATGTTCGATCAAGTGAACTCCGTAACTGAACCGAGCACAATGAAAAGAAGTAGCTGGACGGAGACTAAAAGCCCACTCGTTGGTTTGATCCGCTATCTGTACAGGCAGGTAAAGTATAATTTTGACATCTATTTATCTTAAAATCATTCGCTAACCCACCCCTAACATGCACATTTTTAGTAATCCATCGTGGCTAAAGAACCATAGCTATAATTATAATAGCTATGAGGAAATTCCCCAAGAGACTTTCGACATAATTAACAAAGACCTCAGCCAAATTACTGGTGATAAACCCTTAGTAACTATTTTGATTGCAGCTTGGAACGAAGAGGTCAACATTTTAAGATGCATCGGAAGTTTGTCAAAGACTAAATATGACTATCCGGTCGAGATAATTGTTGTGAACAACAATTCCAAAGATAAAACACAGGATACACTTAACAAGCTTCGTGTTACCTCTTATTTCGAATCAAAACAGGGTTGTGGACCCGCAAGGCAATTAGGGCAAGAAAATGCAAAAGGAAAATATGTCCTGCTAGCCGACGCTGACTGTCTATATCCCTCTTGTTGGGTCGATGAAATGATTAAGGTTCTCAGCAAGAAAGATGTTGTTTGTGTTTATGGAAGATACTCATTCATAAGTGAGTCAAACTTTCCACGTTGGAAACTACTAATGTTAGAGAAAATGAAGGACGTGATTGCTGAATTCCGCCAGCTAAACAGGCCATACTTCAATGCGTATGGTTTAAGTATGGGGTACATTAAGGACTTAGGACTGAAAGTTGGTTTTATCCAAACAAATTTTTGGGGAGACGATGGACAACTATGCCTTGGACTTATGAAATACGGCAAGGTTAAGCAGGTTAGGAGTAATAGAGCACGTGTTTGGACTGGCCCACGTACATTGCAAAGAGATGGAGATCTAAAAGCTGCAATACTTGTCCGAATCAAGAAAGAGTTCGGTCGATTTTTCAACAACTTCAATTCTAAGCTGCCCGAAGACGCTGTCCAGGATTCAAAAGGTAAAAAATAGACAACAAAACGGCATTAATTTTCTGACTGTGAGATAAGAGGAAGGCTAAATTTCCTCTATCTCGCTTATATATGCGTGAGTTGTTGCCGTAGAAATTTGATTCGCTTTCTTGGACTTGAATAAGCCTTTCACTTGGTAAAATATAAATAGAGGAATGCTTGCCAAAGACCAGTACACAGCTTTAGGCGCTTTAAAGTAGTACAGAGAATAAATGAATACTACTATAAAGCTTAAAATCGCTATAGCCCAGGCGATTATAACAACTGGCATTATGAACGAGTTTACCACAAGGATAATACCAATTAATACAACAAGTATAAAGATCGGTGGCTTTGTAAATACAACTCCACATGCGAACTGATTCCAACTCAAGTTTACTAGTCCCTTACCAGCCAGGGTAAACCCTTTTTTTGCGTACTTAAACCAGGCGTTTATCCAACGTGCTCTCTGATTTACAAGCTGTTTAGGATTTGAAGTTTTCTCATCATAAACAATAGCCTTCTCAGCAAATGCAATCTGTTTACCTCTACTGAGTATCTCCATTTGCAATGCTTTATCGAAACCAGCGCCTTCAATGTCAAGAGACATAATACAATCTTTATAGAAGTATGAGGAAAATGCCATTCCTGAGCCAGCCAAAGATGCTGAAGACCCTAAGTCAAAAAGAAGCTTCCGGTCTATCATTCTGTAAAACATATCTCCTGCTTCATCAAGACAAGCATACCTAGTATCTAAATTCTTTGCCTTCCTAACACCTTGCACTGACAAAAAGCCATTATCGAAATAAACATTTAGTTCTTTGATGTAGTCTGGATCGACGAGGTTGTCACTATCAATTATCGTAAGATATTTATGTTCTCTTTTAAACCTTTCTATTGCATAAAGATGGGATTTAGTATTGCTCGCCAGTACTGTTTCGGGGCGCAGCAGCACAACGCGCGGATCGGGAAAGTGCAAATTGGAGATATCGCAATTGTCTGCAACTATATATACAATAAAATTGCTATAATTTAATTTAAGGATCGACTTAACTACAGCAGGTAAGAGATCGGTCTGCTCATAGGCAGTCACAATAATTCCATAGTCGTGCTTTGCTGCGCTATTTGGCGTCAGGCGCTTTCTTCCAACAAAACAGTTCATTACCAAAAGAATAAACGGATTAATCAAGAAGAATCCGACTACAAATTGGATTGCAATCCATAAAGAAAATAAAATCATCATATATGTTTTAAGGTGCTATCTATTGCCTGATAAATTTCGCTTACACTATCATGCCAGGTGTGAGTAAGTGCGTAACGGATTCTACGAGTACGAAGATTTGGATTATCATTTGACAAAGCTTTGGGAATGAGTTCAGCAAATTCTTCTTTTGAAGACGCTAAATAGGTGTATTCGGCAAAGGTTTCCATTGTGACAGTTTTCGATGCTACTACAGGCTTACCAAACGCTAGATATTCATCAATTTTCCGCGGATAATTTCCAATCGTAATTTCATTTATTAGTTGAGGGTTTATACATAAATCAAAAAACTTGATATATGAGGGTAATTGGTGGGCCGGTTTTTGACCTAGGAAATGTACATTACTTAAGTCATGTAGATCACTTGATTTGAACTCGTCATCTTCTGGACCAACGAGCACGATATGGTGTTCAGGAAATGTGTTTGCTATGTACTTCAAAATCTGTTTGTCGAGGCGAATACTTGACAACGTTCCAACATACCCAATAATAATACCATCTATAGTCTGGAGGTCTCCAGGCTTAGCATAATGGTCCGCGAAAAAACCGGAAAAGTCACATCCCTGCCCTACGTTAAATGAGTTTAAGTTGAATGACTTGCAATATTGGTTCAGGTATTCCGAGTTGCTAACACAAAGATCGTTTTTCCGGATCAAATCTGCCTCTAATTTAACCCCATGTTTTTTCCAATAATCCACACCTACAATATAATCCCGGCAATAATAGATGCTCAGTTTGGGGCTTAGATACTCTGTAAGGTAAAAGCTTTTAATAATCTCCTGATCGTTAAACATTATATAATTTTCAAATTGAAGGAGATTCAGGGCCGTTCTAATCGATTTTGCGAATCTTTTATTATTGATCCTGTTAAAGGCATCAAAGATGATATCCAAACTTATCCAGTTGATTGACTCTGCCCAGCAGTCGGGGTAGTATGTCCAAAGGTTCTGTTGTAGTTCTACTAAGCCAGATGTTTTACCTTTAATTACATTAACACGCTTCTTAACTTTTGGACTATTAATCCCCCTCAACCAAGTAACTCGGTCAAGGGGAGAATTGACGTAAAGCACGCGATTGTTCTTGCTAAATTCGCGGGCAATATTCTTACAATTGCTGCCTATCTCAGTATCCCAGGGTTGCTGGCCTATAATCACAATGTCTGATCCTACTAACATCATACGCGTTCCCATTCGTTAGTAGTGAAATTGTATGTCTTAATGATCTTTGCTGGATTCCCAACTACAATACAGTAGTCAGGAATGTTCTTTGTGACTACACTGCCTGCTCCAACTATACTGTGTTTACCTATAGAAACTCCAGCAGTGATCACAGCGTTAGCGCCAATCCAAACATCATCTGAGATTTCAATAAGACTGCACTCCACCTTTTGATGAGCTGGCGGTATATTAATATCTCTATATCCATGATTTAACCCAGAAAGCACAACATGCTGAGCAAACATGACATTATTACCTATGCTTACCGGACCAATGATAATATTGCTCAAGCCAATCACTGTATTCGTCCCGATGACTACGTTCCCTACACCATTATTAACAACCGTAAAATCTTCTACTACTGATTTGGCGCCTAAAATGAATTCATTGTATGGAAAAACGTCTAACCGAGTTCTGCTCCTGATAATGCTTCCAGCACCTCTTATGTGTTTAAACGGGTTTATAAACCACCTAACCCAGAGTCTCGGCTTGAAGTCATTTTGAGGTATGATTAAGAAGTGAGCCAACTTTTTTAGCTTGGGGTTCGATTTTATTTTGGACAACAGAGACATAATCAACTTTCATTATCGCTCCGATCTGACATTCTCAACCCTCGTATAAGGCCAATAACAAAACAGATAAAAACGGGGAGTGCAAAAATTTCAAAAGGCATACTATTAAATTTAGACCAACATTTTTTTATAAGGAATTTCATCAAGCCGCTTAGTCATAAAAACTAACACAAGTGAAAGTGCGATGATTACAAGTGATGGCATATTGTTAATTACTTCATTCCCATAGCTGCACACCAGAATTCCTGCAAAACCGGAAGTCAAGGCTATCATCTTAACTTTTAATAATGGATCCTTAATGTTCCAAACTATTCCACAGCACTTACCCAGAATATACAACATCATGCAGAGCCATATGGTGAAGCCAACAATACCATACATTGCCCATACCTTCACATAATAGCTATCCGGAGGGACTTTAGACAAGAACCGATCAGAATTGTACAGCGATCCGTTATGGCCGATTACTCCCAGTCCACCTCCGAAAGGGCGATTACTCATATATTCCCTAAGCATCTTTTGGGTATTAAACCGCAAATTTAATGATGGGTCTTCTGGATTTACAGCAGTTCGAAGTCGGTAAATCTGATAATTTCCATTCCCGATGTAGGTAAACTTGAGGATGAACAGAAAGCCACAAGCTAACATACCACCAAGTAATAACACCTTTAAATTCTTACTCAATATAATTGCGGTGAAGACCCCAATGATAAGAGCGAAGAGAGCACCTCGAGTTCCAGAGATCAGCATTCCGTATAATAATACGATTCCACAACCGCAAAGCAGCAATCTAGTGTTTCTATTAAAGCGGCCAAGTGCTAGTATTATAGACATCAGACCCACATGTGCCTGTGATGCGCCAAATTGACCAGCATCACTGTAGAACGAAAAGACTCGAAGCTGACCCCAAAGAATATGAGTAATATATCCACCTTCATTCAAGAAACGCTGCTCCCCAGGCCACGGGCCTAAATACAACTGCTTTATACCATTAACACTAGCCAACGTTGATAAGCCTATTACAAGAATGAGAAATAAGTCCAGATCTCTTTGATCTCGCAATATCAGTAGTCCTAAGCACACAATCATGAAAGGATAAAATGCTGCCGTTCTTATTTCAGCAAGCCAGCCTAACACGCTTGATCCTGGATTGACAACCTGTAAAACGCTGATTAAAAACCATATTAGAAATAGGTAAAAAAGATCAGAATTGAGTTGTGAGTAATCCTCTTTGGGCGTTTTCACAATAATTGCCAACCAACTAACCAGGATAAAGCCTTCAAAAAGCAGACCGTACTGAAAACCTCCTACCTCTCTACCTAGTATTCCGAAAAGAAAGCTGTAAGCAAGCAACAAGAACAGCAGGATTCTTCTCATACTTATTTAAACTTGCTTTTCAAACCTGGATTTGTTCAGAACCCACCCTGCAAACCCGGGATGCTTCTTGATGTATTCTGCATTTTTCTTGTCACCATTCTTCATTACTCTTCCAGATTCATATACACAAATGGTCTTTTCAGCAAACAATAGCCATTCCTTGGTAATGTTCATTTCACTCAAGCTGCTTATGTCGATGATTATCAAATCAAATTCACTTTTTAAAATTTCAAAACCAGCTTTCAAGTTATGGATGTTTTGAATTTCCAACAAGGACTCCTTCTCAGTACTTTTATTCATAAAGGTGATAAGATCCTCAACATGAATTTCTTTTTTTATTAGAAACTTTTGAAAGTTCTGACTTGTAGAAAGTGCTTTGCTGTCTGATTTAATTACAGGTTGATCATCTGCAATCAGTAGGATTTTTTTTCCGGTCATGGCAAACGCATACGCAAGGCTATAAGAAACAAAGGTTTTACCCTCACCATCCACAAGGCTTGTAATACCTAAGATCTTACTTCCATCAGCATCCAGTTTGTTGCCAATCTCAAATCGGAAAGATCGAAGTAAATCTTTAAAGGTCTCATAGTTGCTATTTCCACTTTTATCCGCCCAAATGGTTCTTATCGATTTATCCGTGCCTTGAACAAAGTTTATTTGGCCAAGAACACTTGACTTAGTTGATATTTCCAGCTGTCCTAAAGTGACTATAGAACTATCCGAAATTAGTAAAAGAAAGATGAAGCCTAAGCAAAGTACAAAACTTCCGAAACCTGCACCAGCTGTATATAGAATCTCCTTAGAAGGTTCTGGATTGCCTGGCAAGCCTGGCTGGTCAATTTCGAGTTGTAAACCCATTTTTTGCTTTGCTTGGTTGTTATTGAAAATCTCCAAAGCAGCCATGTAATCCTTAGTCGCTAATTCTGCATCACGTTCATAGTTTTGAATATCGGCATCAAAGGGCACCATACTCCGGTACCTTGCCCTTAAGGTTGAAAGCTGAGTATCAAGGGTTCTAATGCTACTTTTCGCTTGCTGTAAGGCAATTTCCAAAGATAGCTTTTGTTGGACCAGGCTTTGTTTGGAAGTTCTGGGATCCAAGACATTCTCGTCAATATTTGCGGCACTTTTTTCGCTTAACAATCTTGATAAGGAGTCTACTCTCCTTTGGTCTCTAACATTGAAATTATTGTCTATATATTTAGCATTGGCTGCTTCCAATTGCCTTTTCAATCTGATGATTTCTAGATTATCATTCCTGGAGCTTCCCTTTACATACGGATCATTTCCCCGAAGCTTACCTTCGATCACTGCAATGGCACCTTGATTAGATTGAATAAGTCTTAATGCTTGAGCTCTCTGTGCTTCATACTCAGAAATTTGGCCGTAAACAGTTGCTGACTGCTCGTTCAGATTTAAAACACCTTTGGTCCTTTTAAAGTTTGAAAGTGCATTGTTCTTCTCATTCATTAACTGCTCTTTACGCTGTAAAAGGGAGTCTAGTAAGACAATAGAGGCATTTTGATTAGTATTGATATCTAGAGAATAATTTGAAATGAACTCAGAAGCCAAAGTGTTTACAACATAGGCAGATAGTTCAGGATTCTCTGAGACAAAGGCTATATTAATATAATCACTGTTTTCAACGTGGCTTATTTCTATCTTATCATTTAGGGCTTCTTCGCTGTATCCCATTGAACCTATGATGTCATATAGCCGGTACTTGCCTTTATTATCTGCTAAAGTTAAGATCGATTTTTTAGATCGTTTATCTTTCAGAACGCCAAGTAGTTCGGCTCTTTGACTTCCATTCAAAGAGTCAAGTTCCTTACTGTAGATACGAAACGCCTCCTTTGATCCTTGAAGATCATGTATCATCAAATTATACGATAGCAAGTTCGTAATTTTTTTAGCTTTCAGTTTTTCAATGATATTGCTAAACTGCTGGCTAATCTTAAAAAAGTCTGTTGTCTCCGTAGAGATTAATTTTTTGGAAGGATCAAGTAAGCCAGTGGAGATACGAACCTCCGAACTGTACTGCTTAGGTAAATTCTTCGTCAGGTAGTATGTTGCCGTTGCAACAATTATCGGAACTATGATCAACAGCCACTTATATCTGTTAACAAGTTTAAGGAACGCTTTAATATCCATTAATGTTTTGCTATTTAACTTCCGAGAGCTTCACTCCGATTATTTCCTCAAGTAAATCTTTTGTTTTTAAGTAATTAATTTCAGCTGCTACTTTCTCAGACTCCGAAGCGGATTGGTTTAGTCGCGACTGATTATATGCATCAAGCGTAATCTCCCCCTTCTCGAATTTATTGCGTAAACTTTCGCTAACGCCTCTATTATCCTGGGCTATTTTAGTAGCAATTTTAAGTTGGCTAATCTGTTGTATGTAATCATAGTATCTTCTTTTAACCTCCAGTTCAACCGCTTTGTCACTTTGTTGAACCTCTAATAAAGCAATTTTGTAGTCTGCTTTTGCACGTTTAACTTGAAACGGTTTTGAAACTAGATTACCAACATTTACACTGATGCCTAACTGAATTCCGTTGAAGTTGTACGGATTTACAGGATCAAGAACAGATTTGTTCTCCGGTCTGTAGAAATAAGAGCCGTTCAAAATGTCAAGATAGGATGCTTGTGCAATGGGAATAGCTGTTTTAACAAGCTCTTTCTTTGCTTCCGCAATTTTCATTTGAGGAAAGTTTACCCTGGCCAGATCAATGTATTTTTGAAGATCTGAATAATTAATATCCTTTAGTATGGACTCTTGTGCATGACCTGTGAAAGTCATAAGTAGTAAAAATGAAAACGTGATTGGAAAGAGTTTTTTCATGAACGTTATATAGGTTGATTATTTGCAAAACGAAATCAATAGTATTTAGACGCTTTCTTTCTGAATCAAAGCTGGAATCGTCTTTAGAATAATTTTAAGATCTAAAAAGACAGAATAATTAGACGCATAATAGTTATCTAATTCTTTCCGCTCTTGGTCAGACATATCCTTTTGCCCACGCTTACTAATCTGCCAAAGGCCAGTTAAGCCAGCCGGCCCTAAGAAACGTGTTGACCATTCATTTGTAGTCAACTGCTCTGCTTCGTAAAGTGGCAGTGGTCTGTTTCCAACCAATGACATATTTCCCATGAATACGTTAAGGAGTTGAGGTAGCTCATCAATACTGGTTTTACGTAAAAATTTTCCAACTTTAGTAACGCGAGGATCATTCTTAAACTTGACGAAAGCCGATTTAGATTGCGGATCATCACCGCCATATTGATTCAAGTCAGAGATAGCATCTATCATCTTGTCGGCGTCATTTCGCATGGATCTAAATTTATAAAAATCGAATATCTTATACCCTGCTCCCACACGCTTACTCTTATAGATTATAGGGCCCGACGATTCCAATCTTACACATAGCGCCGTTAACAATAGTATAGGTGATAAAACTAATAATCCCATTCCGGAGGCGACCACATCGAACGCTCTCTTCATGAATGGCACCTGATACTCAACATCCATCTGTTTCGAAAGCTCGAGCAACTTTGGCTTTATCAGTTTAAACTTTATTAAAAAATTAAGGCGTTCAAAAAAGTCTTCCAATGGGAAAGGGTAAGTATAATAATCATTAACCTTCAATTGCAATGCATTCTTCCGCCAACTTTTATCTTCTTTGACACCTGCTAATACCACAATGAGCCCTTGTAGAAGAGGGTTACTCTTGATGTACTTAACCTGATCAAAACAATCTTTATTATCATCAACCTCTATTATCAAAATATCAGGCAATGACAATAACGATCTATTGTCAAGGTAAACTTTGAATTTCAAAGGATGATCAAAGTGTTCGAGGCTGTAATTCGTGGCATCTTCAAAAATGGTACTCTTTAGTAAATTGCCATAGTACACGATCTTGGCGGTAATTTTAGGAATGGTGTCGGTTGTAATCATGAGGTGGTGAGTAATTCTGAGATGGATGCTTTTAATGCTGTTGGATTAAAAGGCTTCTGTAAAAACCTGTCTACAGTGAATGGCATAGCTTCAACCTTTTCAGCAAGGTCATCTGCACCGGACAACATAATGACAGGGGTATTTCTATATAAGCCACTAACTTTAAGATTCTTGATCAATAAACTGCCGTCGAAGTACGGCATCATCAGGTCTGAAATAATAAGATCCGGATCGTTCCCTTCCTCTAGCCAAGCAATAGCCTCTATGCCACTGGTCTTAATTGTCAGGTCGTAAGTAGAGGATAAGATGAAATTCAGCAACTTTAGTATACTTGGTTCATCGTCTATAATAAGGATTACCTTTCTCAGGTTTGCACTACTTTCCATGGATATTTTAAAAACGATAAGAGGTTAAACACCAATTATTCACAAACTTAGGAATATTTTCGCTCTGTTTTTACACGAACTGTGTAAAAAATGAAAATATGTGCAAATAGTTCCTCGTATTATACATCCCGCTTTCAGGACGGATCGATAAACTTTCAAAATTTCCGCCCTGAGATAAATTTGCCACATTAAGCATTACGATGAATCGGGCACAAACATGGGATGGGTCAGGCAAACTCAACCCCAACGTGAGACACACACCAAACCCAGATGTATAGTGTGTCTGGTGTGCGTTTGGTCTGAGTCTGCTGTGCGTTTGCTGTGCGTGTTGTCCGAGGCTGTCTTGTCGGTCTCCATAATACTTGGTCAGAACTGACACTTCCAAATACCGCTAAACAACCACGAACCAGGCCACTTCTAATCAAACGCGCCAAGAACAACACCTAAAGAGCTGCTTTTCACAACATCACGCGAAACTAAGCGCTCTTCGAACGTCTTCCAAAAAATCGATCAATAATTTATACAGAAGTAACCCCAAAAAAAAGGGGCATCTTAAAAGCCCCTATATGCAACAATATGTATAATCCTGTGTAGCAAAAACAGCTCAGCCTAAAATAGACTGAGCTGTTAAATCATACTTCCTTGACAAGGAAATATCCAATACTCTAGTTTGCCCTTCCGGATTTTTTATCCTTATCTCTACCGATGATATAACCAGTACCTGCACCAACTACACCACCAATAATAGCACCTCTACCCTTTTTCTTATCGATCAAGGCACCACCAAGCGCACCGGCACCCGCACCAATTGCAGTACCTTTAGCAGCCGAACTCCAGCCTTTCTTCTGAGTAGAAGTCGTTGTAGTTGAAGAACTGGTTGATGTAACTGCCGGTGCATTAGCTGCACTGCGCTCTTCAGCCAACATCATCAATCGTTTTTCTTCCGCTTGTTTTTGCACAGCTTCTGCTCTTTTAGTTTCAGCTTCTGCTAGTTTCGCTTTGTTCTCAGCGTCAGCGCGTCTGAAGCTGTCTAACCTAATGCTGTCCTTCACTGCAGCGATTGCAGCTTGTTTTGCGGCCTCTTCTTTTTCTTTGTTTGAACAAGAAGACATCGCCAGGGCAATAAACAATATGGCAAATAAATTTTTCATAATTCTAATTTTGTTGTGTCGTACGACATTATAGAAAATATAGTGCCAAAATATTTCTTACTTATCCATTAGTGGAGAGGAGCCGCGGGTTTCATCAGAATCGCGTCGATCGTCCTCACCGTCCGGATTTCCGGAGATCACATCGTTATCTATGTTATACCTGCGGGACAAGGTCTGGTTGTCTGAAGAGCGATCTGCATCCAGGCCAAGGTTATCTTGTTCATCGTGCTGCAATTCCGGTTTTGGATCTGGTATGAGGCTTTCACCTGCTGAAGGATTTTGCGCCTTGTTTTCGTTTGAATTTGATGTTTCCATAATCAACATTTTAATAAACAGAACAATCTTTCCAATGCTAGGTTTGCATTACTGATGTCAAATCTCTATTTTCACCGGAAATATAGATAATACAATATGCGTACAACAGGAAAAGTAAAATGGTTTAATTCAGCGAAAGGCTTTGGATTTATCACTCCAGAACAAGGAGGCAAAGATATTTTCGTACATTTTTCAGCAATCGCAGGTGATTCATTCAGAGAACTAAACGAAGGTGATAGCGTTGAATTTGAATTAAATGACGGAAAAAAAGGCCCGGAAGCCTCTAATGTAACAGTACTCTAACCTGTTAAACACATCCAAGATCTTAAAGGGTTTGCGTAAGCATACCCTTTTTTGGTTTAATAGAAATGCCATCATTTTGCGCATGAGGATGCTATTTAGCTCTTCAATGCGTTTACATAATACAGCTCCGGCTGATATAACGACGATATGGAATTAACGGTTTGGGGTGCAGCAGAACAAGTCACGGGAAGCATGCACCTGCTGGAATTTGACAACTATAAAATACTGATCGATTGTGGATTGGATTACGAAAGAGATACCTACCAGGAAGAAAATCAAAACTTCCCCTTCGATCCCACTACGCTAGACCTCGTTGTGCTTACCCATGCACATATAGATCATACAGGTAATCTTCCAACACTGGTTCGGATGGGTTTCCAAGGTCAGGTGCTATGTACGCCTGCAACGGCGGATCTTACAGAAATATTGCTGATGGATGCTGTGAACATCTTTCTCTCCAAGCAAAAGAAAAGCGGAAGAGGCAGAGGGCGCCGGCAACAATCCTCCGGACCTCCCCCATTGTACCTGCAGAAACATGTGAACGACACCATAGAGCGCTTTGTTACCATCGGGTTTCACAAGCGTTTCCAGTTCCATGAAAAAGCGGCGATCACCTTTATACCGGTGGGCCATCTTCTTGGTGCGGCAGCGGCCATCATTGAAGTGGAAGATCAGGGTGCAACAAAGAAGATTGCTTTCTCCGGAGACATCGGTAGAAAAAACTACCCGGTTCTTGTAGATCCAGAACCTTTGCCGCCGGTCGACTACCTAGTATTGGAATCCACATATGGTGGTAAGATGCACACAAAGGAGGAGTCGCTAGAAGACAAACTAGTGAAAAGCATTGAGGAGGCTTGCATCAAGTATCCCGGACGACTCATCATCCCAGCCTTCAGCATTGGCAGAACACAGGCACTCGTTTTTTCGCTGAACAAGATTTTCAGCAAAGGCCTGCTACCAAGGGTTCAGATTTTTGTGGATAGCCCGATGGCAAATTATGCAACGGATATCTACCGCAAACATCATGACCTCGTGAATGATGAAGCTAAAGAATTTTACAACCGTGAAGGTGACGAGTTCGACTTTGAGTCGCTTTCCTATGTAACGGATAAGAAAGAAAGTATCTCCATCTCCAATTACCATGAGCCTTGTATCATCATTTCATCAGCAGGTATGCTTGAAGGTGGACGGATTCAGGACCATCTGTTTCACAACATCCAGAATTACTACTGTACAATCCTGTTTATAGGTTATTGCGCACCGGGCACGCTGGGCAACCGACTTTTAAGAGGCGACCCCATTGTTCGCTTAAGAGGCAGAGACCTGATGGTCTATGCGAGCATTAAGCAGACAGACTTACTCAGCGGTCACGGAGATCATCAGGATTTACTCAATACCGTTACGACGCAATCACCAGATCAGCTGAAAAACATCTTCCTGGTACATGGTGAGCGTAAAAGCATGGAGTCGCTACAGTCAGCTTTAACGGAGCTTGACTATAAATGTGATATCGCCATTAAGGGTTACAAGTACACGCTTTAAGTCCTAAGGTAATCTCGGCTATATTTTAATAAGCAATATACCTGATAAATCCAAATATATTTGTCGTTTGTACTAAAATTTATACACTTTTTCGGATGCCAGTTAAAATCACTTGGCATCCGCATTTTCTGCATTAAAGCGCATAATTCATTGTTTAATAGCCATTTAAAATATTAAAAAAACATTTATTTTATTTGGCAGGGTTATTACATACACCTGAGCAGTAAAGATTATAAATACACATCTAACTGTTTAAACATGAATTCAAAAATTACCAAATCGGCCATGATCTTATCCTTAGTAGGATTATCATCCGGATTATTTGCCCAAGACTCAACATCTGCAGCAGACAGATTCTCTAAAAAAGATTTTCGTACCTGGTCTATCGGATTACACGGTGGTATGTTAACGCCACATACGGTTTTCCGCGGTAAGAACAACGACTTTAGTACACCAACTGAAAACTGGGGCTATGGTGGTTATATTAAAAAGCAGATCATTCCATCTTTCGGTGTTCAGGCAGACTTCCTTGCTGGTAATGTGGAAGGCCTTAGAGCAACGATTCCTTCTAACACTGCAGCAGGTACAAGTACTGAAATTGCTGATTCAAGATTCAAATCACATGTGGAATGGGCAGCTAGTGTAAGTGGTAACTTCACCATCGCTAACCTTAGCATGAACCAGAAACGTAGCGTACTTTCACCATATGTAACTGGTGGTATTGGTTACATGTCTTCAAATGCTGAAACTACCGGAATCGTTGGTGGTGGTAAAGGTTATACTGAAGATTGGTTCGTACCAATTGGTGCAGGCTTGAAATTCGGCTTAACAAAAGCAGTGAACTTAGACCTTGGATACACCGTGAACTTTGTTAAGGATGATAACTTCGATGGTTATGTATCTGGAAACAGAAATGACAATTTCTCTTATGCACATGCAGGTATCGAAATTGCACTTGGTAAAAAAGGAACTTCTCAGTTAGCAAACTACAGCGCAGTAGCAGCACTTCGTGAAGCATCTGCAGCAGAAAGTGCTGAACTAAGAAGAGCATTATCTACAGCAGAACAAAATGCAGCTAGAGACAGAGAAGCTTTAATGCAAGAGCTTGGGGATGATGACAATGATGGTGTAGCTAACAAATTTGATAAATGTGCAGGTACTACTGCAGGAACTGTAGTTGATGGATCTGGTTGTCCTTTGAAAGGCCCTACTACTGTTGTTAGAGAACGCGTAATCGTTACTGAAGCAGATCGTAAAGTGGTTAACGAAGCAATCAAAAACTTAGAGTTCGAATTAGGTAAAGCAACCATCGCATCTAAATCATACTCTACTCTTGATCGCGTTGCAGCACTATTGGTAGAGAAAAACTTCAGCCTTAAACTTGCAGGTCACACAGATAACACTGGTTCAATGGCATTGAACTTAAGACTATCTAAAGATCGCGCAGAAGCGGTTAAAGCTTACTTAGTTTCTAAAGGTGCAAATGCATCAAGAATCGAAGCTACAGGTTACGGTCCAAACCAGCCAATTGCATCTAATGCAACAGCGGAAGGTCGTCAACAAAACAGACGTGTAGAATTCAGCTTGTTTTAATCAACTGAAAACACTCGAATAGAAAAAGGCCACTCCATGAGTGGCCTTTTTCTATTTACCTATATTTTCTTGGAGTGATGTTTTTAGTTACTCATTTTGGAACGCACTACTTTGGACAGTGCTTTTAAGAAGGGCATCGGTTTGAGGCTGGTGATAATTCTTAAGTCTTCACTGATTCCCGTTTCAGCATCCAGGAATTTGAAGATGTAGTGTGCTTTAGCATTCTTGAAGAGGTCGCGGAAAAGCTCGTGCCCCCCATAGTCTCCATCATTCAAGACGTTCAACATAATGGCGTCGTACAATTTGTGCTTGGCACTTACGTTCTCCTCCCATGGTTTTAAATCCCCGGTGCCCGACCAGGCCGCCAGGATGTTGGTTATTGTTTTCTGAACATTAGCAAAGGTATAACCTGTTGCACCTCGGGTATCGCCCCCCATCGTACCAATGTTTACGATGTGACCATCAAATCTATCGAAATCGTGGTCTGTCATAGGTATTACACCATACTCCGTATGCAGGATTTCATATTCTTTCAATTTCAGAATGGATTTCAAATATTCCCCGATTGCATCATCGTATGCAGATTGTTCAAGCAGCTGTTTGGAGAACAAGGTATATTCTACAAAGAGCTCGTTATTCCCTAGCGGGAGTGTGTAGAGGAAAGTCGTTCCGTTGGATTGATCGGTTCTGTAGTCCATCAAAAAGGCTTCATGGTCCGCCATCTGAATTTCAGGGGATTTTATGATGACACCTTTAAAGTGCTGCAGGAAATACTGGGTGGAGGGTTTTAACTTTGGCTTTTCGTAGACCGAGTTAAAGGCATACCTGGCCTTGATCTCCATTTGCTCTGTTTCTGCGAGACAGCCATCCGCGTTTGTATGCAAACGCTTTACGGCCTCATGGATAAAAGTCACATTCGGTTGCGCTTTCAGATAAGTTCGTGTATGGTGATAGAAATCCACGCTCCGAATGGAGTTGTAGGTATAATTTCCGGTCTCAAGGTTAATCTTCTCTCCAGCGTTGGAAAAAACGGACAAGTTCGTCCAGGATTTAAAGATCAAGTCGTCAAACGGCCCCTTCTCTTTTTTCCAGAAGGACCAGGTCTTATCGTTTTCTACTTTAATAGAAGGGTCTAAAATAATGATCTTTTCGTTACCCCACTTACCAGATTCGATGCCGCGGTATGCCAGACTGAGTCCAGCGAGTCCTGCTCCACAAATTAGAATATCACAACTTAGCGCCTGTTTTAGGTTACCTTCCATAGCATGTCGAGGAACCATTCTTTTGAATCAAAGAAGGTTTCCACCACTTCAAAGTTAGCCTGATTTCCGAGATCGTAAATTTCTTCCATAGAATATTTTTGAGAAATCTCCATGTCTATGACCTCATTCGCCTTAAAATGAAAGGCTTGTCCAGCTAAATTGACCTGCTGCGCTTTTAGGCTAACCAGAAAACTGCGACATGCGCCTGTCACAGGATCGTAGCTGTTATAATGCTCGAAATCGGCCAACTGGAAGTTAGCACCAAGCTCATGGTTAATACGTTTAAGGAGATTCAGATTGAAGGCCTTGGTATATCCGGCCTTGTCGTTATAGGCATTGAAGATGGCATGCGGATTCTTCCTGAGGTCAAAACCCATAAGGACGTAATCGCCTGGGTTTAAAGAGGCATGCAGTTGTTTGCAGAACGCAATGGCATCATCCGGATCCATATTACCAATGTTTCCGCCGAGAAATAAAACAGCCTTCTTCCGGGATGATATGGTTTTCACCTTTTCCAGCATTGGAAAATACTCGCCGTTTAGACCGGTGACCTTCAATCCGGGGATTTTTAATGGCAGATTATCTTCCAGGTAAGTGATCATTGAACCAGAGATGTCGATAGGCATATAGGTGAAGTCTGCCTTTCTGTCTACCAAGGCTTCAAGGAGGAACTTTGTTTTGGATGCATCACCTGCACCCAACTCCAGCAGTTCAAACGATTTTAGCTGGTCTATGAAGACCCCTGCAAGGGCTGGCGATTTCCCCTTGAATATCTCATACTCACAATCTGTCAGGTAATACTCTTCTGATTGCATGATCTTTTGGAAGAGCACGTCGCCTTCATCGTCGTAGAAGTATTTGGAGTTTAGCTTTTTAGTTTTTGCACTTAGTCCAGTTACGACGTCATTTAGAAATTGTTCATTCATGTTTTGCTAGTCTGATTCCGCTGAACATCCAGCGGAGATGCGGATGGAAAAAATTCCGGTAAGTGAGGCGACTATGATCAGGTGATGTGGCGATGGAGGCACCTCTAAGCACTTTCTGGTTCACCATAAACTTACCATTGTACTCACCTTCGGGGCCAGGCACGCGCTTAAACCCTGGATACGGCAAGTAAGCACTTTCTGTCCATTCCCATAGTTTCCCCCAGTTAAATTTGACAGCGGCGATCTCCCATTCAAACTCGGTCGGTAGTCGCAAGCCTTTCCATTGCGAAAAAGCCCAGGCTTCGTAGTATGAAATATGCATTACAGGCTCCTGGAGTGCTAAAGGTTGTAATCCCCCTAAACCATAGCGTTGCCAGTTTCGATCTATGTTATGCCAATATAATGGTGCAGTAATCTGGTTGGTTTGTACCCACTCCCAGCCTTCTGCATGCCAAAATTCAAAGCGTTGGTACCCGCCATCTTCAATAAACTCCAGATATTCTTTGTTAGATATCAGCTCCGTCGCGATAGCATAGGCTTCGAGGAAGACACGATGTTTGCCGCTTTCATTATCAAAGTGGAATGCGTTTCCTTCATAACCAATCTCGTAAACGCCTGCTTCTATGTGAATCCAATCGCTGTCGGTTGGGGTGATGCCTTGCTCAATATTTTGGGCTGCGTATGCCGGGAACAAAGGATTATGACCCAGAATATATTTGATGTCGTACCATAATAATTCCTGATGTTGGGCCTCATGATTCAGTCCCAACTCCATAAGGGCATATATTGGCGTGGATTCTACAACTGACTCCAGAAACCGAAGCATGGCCTCGTCTACATATGCCCTGTAGCGGTAAACGTCATCTACCGTAGGTCGGCTTAGGTTCCCCCGATCTGTTCTGATCACGCGTGCACCAAGCGCTTCGTAATAGCTGTTAAACACGAAGTGATACTCCGGATGAAACACCTTATAGTCTTGAAAATGTGGGAGGAGTATGAAGGTTTCGAAAAACCAGGTGGTATGGCCGAGGTGCCATTTGGGTGGACTCACATCAACAACGGGTTGTACAACGTAGTCCTCCTTCTCTAATCTTGAACAGATATCAACACTCCTGGCTCTTGTTTGTAGGTATTGCGTAGAAATCAAATTCATTTTATGTTAGAGATCAAATAAATATAGGCATATCGTTGCTTGAATGAAACAACGATATGCCTGATTGTTGTGCTTTGTATTTCAAAAGGACTAGAAATCAAGGTTACCCTCGATAGAATCGTCCATTGTCTTTCCGGTAATTACTGAAGCAGCCATTTTAGCGAAAGCCACTACGTCACCGTGTTTGTTATCCCAATAATAAACGTTTGTAGGCACTACTTTCAATAAAGTGATGTTCGGATCTTCTTTACCACCCTGGAACCAGGTCTTTAATAATGGCTTCCAAAGCTCATCGATTTTAGCCTGATCTGTGCTGATCTCGGTGATGCCATATACATTGAGAAATCCGGAATTGGTGTTTTCCTGAAACAACACGTGAGTGAAAGGATCACTAGAGATTTCGTTATTCTTCTTGCTGTCTTTCATGCTCATAAACCAAAGACTTCCTTCGTCATCTACCTGAAGTACGTTCATTGGGCGAATGGATGCAGGCAGGCCGGTTTTGATGTTTGTACAGAAAAAGCAATTTTCCGCTTTGGTAGCAAGAGACTTCATCTTTTCAAGTGCCTCATTGCCTTGCAACGTTTTAATATGCTCTTCAGTTGGTTGGGTATTGTTTGAACTATCCCTTGAGTTTTGCGTATTTTCCATGTGTAAATGTTTTAACGATATTAACACGCTACCCATAGGATTGTTTATCACCAGCCTAATTTTGCAGTGTCGCTGGTAAAAACATTCTATATCCCGCAGGGTTAATGGTGCATGGATCCATTTAACATAAGAATAAAGGCACCGGAGCAAGTGAGTCTCACCGTGCTCCCTACGGATGAAGGATATTACAAGATTATCTACTATGCAGCGGTGCTAAGTGCCGTGGAGAAAAATGCGCAGGGCGACTGGAAACTCTTGGAAAAGGACGATATAGCCGCTGGAGACCTGCCCTACTACATTCCTGTGGCCGATAGTGATCACATTGCGATTACGCTGGATGATGCCTTCGCGAAAGAAGCTGGCGCAGCCATCGACGAAGTTTTACAGACAGCAGGTTAAGAGAGTCTCAACAGTTCAAGCAGCTTTTTAACCCCGTTTACAGCAGTGTCTTCAATCTTGTAAACGTTCCTGTAGCCTTGAACATACGGCATCTTTGGATCAATGATATATTTAATGGTGTCTTGAGGTACGAAGTCAATCAGGCCTAAGGCGTAGCCTTCCCATAATCCATTTGCGTCTCTAAAGGTTTTAAGCCCAATTCAGCGCTTATGCCTGCGCCGGTTAGTACAACAATTCTCTTCTTCATAGCACTATTTATAATCTCTTAAAAATAAAAAGCCCCTTTTGAACGAACAAAAGGGGCTTTCTATTTTGTATGATTTTTAAGCTGTTAAAGCTTGCTTGTTCTTGTTGTAATTCAACACTGGGAATTTCATCTTCAGTACTTCAAACAGGCCGAACATCACGATACCGTAACCCAGCGTACCGTACATAAAGCGGAACTCGAAAGGGATAGCAGCTGCGAGCACTGTCCAGAAACCAGCAAGGGTTTGAGGATATGTTGCAGAACCATACCAGATACCAAAATCAGTCAGAATCCAGTGGATCATTACTGATGCAAGTGTCGCCGTAAGGAAGCTGAGCACATTTACTTTGTTCATAATCAGCTTACCAGCTAAAACCATCAGTGCAAATGCACCATAAACCCAATACCAGCCTTCATATAGAAATTGGTTACTGGAAGATTTATATACTGTTAGTGATAATAAAACATCACTCAGAAGCAACGTAAGTATAGGTAAGCTGAAGGATTTCAAGTTGTTATTGAAATAAGCGCCACCAAAGATTGCCAATGCACCTACAGCCGAGTAGTTTGCTATTGCGCCTAGATCGCCGAACATCGGAAGTAACACTCTGGACAAACCAATAATCACAATAAACAGGATTAAGGTAAGTGTACGTGGATTGAATTTGATATTTGCCATTTGAATTTATTGTTTATACAAAATTATCAATTTTATCTGAAATTAAAAGCAAGCCCTGCATTCATGTTGAAGCCCATGGCATTGTAGCCATAATATTCGTTGTACTGTTTATCGAATATGTTCTTTAGGTCGACAAACAATCTAAGTTGAGACTTATACACTTTGTACTCACCGTAGATATCTACTAAGCTGAATGCCGGCATGGTTACCACGTGTGGATTGTTAAAGTCGAAATCTCCATCGGTACGCTTACCGAGATGTTTGAAGTTGGTGCTCAGAAACAGACTTCTTGTTGCCTGAAGGCCCAGGTTCACGCCTACGGTGTGCTTTGGTCTTCGGAACAGCGTGTTCTCTGTCTGATTGTTCACAAAGTTGAATTCCGTTCCTTCAACATAAGCATAAAAGCCGGTTGCTGTAAACTGCTTGTATTTTACCCTTGGTTCGAGCTCAAACCCTTTGGCTTTCTGGCTAAGTTGATTCACGTACCCCATATTACCGTATACAATAGCATCCGTTAGATCACGCTGAAAAGCACTAAGTCGTAAGCTTAGGTTATTATTATTCGACTTCAGGGCGAATCCTGCTTCGTAGTTTTGAGAGTGCTCTGGTTTCAATGCTAGGTTGGCACCATAAAGGCCGAACAGCATGTCTAAGGTTGGTGCCTTGAAGTTTGTGGAAACCGTTCCAAATACCTTGATAAAACTAGCGACATCATACGATGGCGTAACACTATAGGTGTAGTTATCACCATACTCGTCATGGTTATTGTAGCGGCCGCCAACTTCGAGGTTAAATCCTTTGAGGTCATGTAATAACAGAGAGCCGTAAGTACTGAAAAGGTTTGCCTTGGCGGTATAGCTGCCTTCCAGCTTGGTTAATCTGTTATCCAGGCCAACAAGTAAGGTAAGGTGACTTCCAAGTTGCTGACTGTAATACAGATCTATGAGGTTCATCTTGCCCTCCGATTGGCTCACACCATATTGGTTTTTGGTATCATTCCAGGTGCTTTCGTAGCTATAATTAAGATTGATCTTACCTGTGGCAAACTTATACTGTGTGTTAAGGCCCGTGTTGTAGTGCTTGGTCTTGTATTGGTTGGTTGGGTTATCAACGAACGATCCGCCGTCGAAGTCATACCTGCCATAAAAGTACCTGAAGAAGGGGCTAATGCTTAAAGCTTCGGTGGCCTGTAAGGAAAAGTTGGCGTTTAAAGCAGCGGTGCGGTTACCATCCTTTTCGAATGGTGCAGCTGTCCCGGTTGAATCTGCCGCTTCAGAGATACCTGCGGTTTTAGCCTGCGTGTACCCAATGTTGTAGGAGAATCCAGACACGTTACTGTTGATGCCGATGGTACCTTTATAGCTGTCGTATGATCCGGCAGTAGCATTTCCAAACACACTGCTAACATCGGTTTTTCCTTTTTTGGTGATGATGTTGATTACACCAGCGACTGCGTCTGAGCCGTAAATGGTTGACTGCCCACCTTTAATGATCTCGATGTGGTCGATCTGGTCGATGCCAAACATCCGGAGGTCAAATGCGGAACCCGCACCGGAAGGATTGGCTACCGGAATTCCATCAATCAGTACAACCGCATAGGCGCTTCCAGCACCCCTGATGAACAGGCCTTTGTTTAAGCCTTGATTACTTGTGGCACCACCTACAATGACGCCTGCCTGCTCACTTAATAGTTCAGGCAGCGTTTTACCCGCGCTGCGTTCGAGCTGTTCCCGGCTAATGATGTTCACGACTTTACCGGTTTGACTTTGTTTCTGATCGTTCTTTGTGGCCATGATCACCACTTCATCCAGTGATTTGCTGTCCTGCGCGAAAGCTGGAGTTAAGGAAAGAAATTGTGCAAGCCCGAAGCCCGCAATGGCATAGATTTTTTGTTTTTTGTTCATCTCTGTGGTTTAAGCACAGCAAGCAGTAGAATAAAAGAAATGAGCAGTCTGTACACTACGAACCCATCTCCAGCTTCAATCCCCGAAAGCTATGAAATAAATACTTGTGGCAGGTCTTCTGACTTACCCCCGAAACAAACGCCTTCCCATTTTATTAAACAGTGGCCTGGATGAATGTTTCGTTAACAGAGCTTACAGCTGCGGGACAGTTACGGAATTTCACCGTATTCCCTTTTAATCTCCATAAAGCTGACGATCTATGGAGAACCAAAAGCGACGCAAATGTATAAATATTCCACTGTGAAGCAAAGATCTCAACAACCTAGACGCGAGGTTTTCCTTTGTGCGGGAATTTAAATGGCGGTGCGATGTAGGTGAACGCGCTAATATTTAGTTCTTCCCTAAAATTTTAGTAATTTAATTACGTTAATTTGCAACCATATATAACCTACAACCATCATATACTGACCTTAAACCTATGTTTAGAGAAATCGGGAATAAATTCATACGTTATACACTAATATTTATTTTTGCTGTCATCATCTTCTTCTGCGCCTTACAACTGAATTTCTTATGGTTGTTCGGATACTCCCCTTCTTACACCGACATCAAAGCACCTACCCAGCGTGTTGGATCTGAACTTTATACTGCAGACGGAAAACTCATTGGGCGTTACTTCAAAGAAAATCGCACCCCCGTAGACTTCAAGGAAATTGCACCGAGCGTTGTGAATGCGCTAATCGCAACAGAAGACGTACGATTTTACGATCACATGGGTATCGACTTCCGTTCATTACTATCCAGCGGTATCTCTACCGCAACGGGAGATAAACGCGGCGGAAGTACAATAACACAGCAACTAGCGAAAAATCTTTATCGCACAAGATATAATAAGTCACAAGGTTTTACAGGTAAGATCCCATTGGTAAGAACCATCGTTTCAAAGCTGAAGGAATGGATGACTGCCGTTAAATTAGAATCTAATTATACGAAGAACGACATTCTAACCATGTACCTAAATACCGTTTCATTTGGTAACAATGCGTACGGAATTAAGACTGCAGCCAGAACTTACTTTGACCGGGAAACAGATCAGCTTACCGTGCCTGAATCTGCTATGCTCGTTGGTATGCTAAAGGGTACCACGCTGTATAATCCCATCCGGAATCCGAAGAATGCATTAGATAGAAGGAATGTTGCGCTAGCGCAAATGGCGAAGTACAACTACATCACCCAAGGGGAATTTCAGTCTTTCAAAGAAACACCTGTGCAGCTTAAGGCTGGCGACATTGAAGAAAGCAGTGACGGTGACTCATACCTGCGTACTGCTGCTGCCAAATACCTCGAGAAGTGGTGTGAGGAAAATGACTACGACTTATATGAAGATGGTTTAAAGATCTATACAACGATTGATTCCCGCTTACAGCAATACGCTGAAGAAGCTGTTGCGGATCAGATGAAGATATTGCAAAAGCGCTTCTACAATGTCTGGGGCAAGGAGGATCCCTGGTATGACTCCGAAAAAAAGAAAGTGGATTATCCGGACCGTGCCATGCGGAACCTGAAGGTTTATGCGATGCTTCAAAAGAAGTTTCCCAATGATCCTGATTCAGTGACCGCTTATTTCAACAAAAAGAAGAAGATGAAAGTCTTCTCCTGGAATGGAACGAGAGATACGACGTTTTCAACATTGGACTCTATTCGATACTACGGTAAGATCTTAAATACGGGTATGATGACGCTGGATCCTTTCAACGGGAAGATCAAGGTTTGGGTTGGCGGTATTAATCATCGTTTCTTTAAATATGACCACGTGAACCAGGCGAAGCGTCAGCCAGGATCTACCTTCAAGCCTTTCGCTTATCTGGCGGCATTGCAAAGTGGCATGACCCCTTGCGACACCTACGTAGATAAGCCTGTGAAGATCAGTTATGATGAACACGGGAAGAAAGAAACCTGGGAGCCGAGAAACGCAAGCTGGGGTTCAACGTATCAAACTATGTCGCTAAGACTTGCTATGGCTAGGTCGGTAAATACCATCACCGCGCAGGTAACGGAAGACGTAGGCTGGGACAATGTAGTGAAATGGGCGCATGAATGTGGAATTGAAAGCCCGTTGCAGTCGGTGCCGTCCGTAAGCCTTGGTCCAAATGATGTCAGCGTTTTCGAGATGGTCCGTGCTTATGGTACCTTCCTAAACAAGGGCGTGAAAACGGATCCTATATTAATAGAAAAGATCACTGACCTGGATGACAATCTGATTGAAGATTTCAAACCTAAAACGAAGCGTGTGTTATCCGAAGAGATTGCATGGCTGATGCTATATATGTTCCGTGGTGGTATGGAAGAGCCAGGCGGAACCTCCCAGGCACTTTGGGAATGGGATCTATGGAAGAAAAACAACCAAATTGGTGGTAAAACTGGTACTTCGTCCGACTATGTTGATGCGTGGTACATGGGCATTACCAAAGATCTGGTGACAGGTGTTTGGGTGGGCTGCGATGAACGTACTGCGCATTTCAAGAACGGCGAAACTGGTGAAGGCTCGCGTACTGCACTTCCGATCTTCGCGAAGTTCATGGAAAAGGTTTACAAGGATCCTAACTCCGGATACACCTTCGGCCAGTTTCCGAAGCCTACTGTAGAAATCACGAAACAATACAACTGTCCAACCCCGAGATACGTACCTGATACAACAGCGACAGACACAACAGTTGTAGATTCAGTTGACCTTGAGCCAATGCCTATCGAAGAGCCGGTAAGTGAACCGGTGGAAGAGACGGTGAGGACGGAAACAAGAAGAAATTCAGATCCTGCGCAGCAGAGACCCAACCCCTCCGAGGTTCCATTGACGCGCAAAGAAGAACGGGAACTGAGAAGAAAACAGCGCCAGCAAGAAAAAGATGCCAAGAAGAATAACCAGGGAGATACATAATACTTGAGCTTGTATGAGAAAAACAGGTACTTTATTCAAGATTGCGGCTACTGCAGCAATCATTACATTTACCGCTTCCAGCATCAAAGCACAAAGCTTTGGACAGAACCGCGTTAGGTATAAAAACGAGGACTTCAAGGTGCTACAAACACCGAACTTCGAAATTTATTACTACCTGAAAAATGAGAAATTCATCAAGAGATATGCGCAAGATGCCGAGACCTGGTACAAAATGCATCAATCCATATTTCTGGATACCTTTCAGAAGAAAAACCCAATCATCCTTTACAACAACCACCCGGACTTCCAGCAAACAACAGCACTCAATGGTGAGGTGAGCATTGGTACCGGCGGTGTTACGGAAGCCTTGAAAAACCGGGTGATCATGCCCGTAATGGAGCTTGGCAACCAGACACGTCACGTACTTGGTCACGAGTTGGTCCACGCATTCCAGTACCACACGCTCCTGGAAACCGACTCATTGAGCCTGGAGAATGTAAGCCAGGTTCCACTTTGGATGGTGGAAGGTATGGCAGAGTATATGTCTATCGGAAAAACCGATGCATTCACATCCATGTGGATGCGTGATGCATTGCTGAACCGCGACATTCCCTCGCTGAAAGATCTTACGAATTCAAACCGATACTTCCCCTACCGCTATGGCCAGGCCTTCTGGACCTTCGTGGGCTCTACTTACGGCGATAGCACGATTGTGCCCTTATTGAAAAACACAGCCAAATACGGGTACGAAAACGCACTTCGCTTTACCCTGGGCTTTGATGATAAGTCACTTTCTGGTTTATGGAAGCAGGCTATCGAAGCGCATTATCGTCCGATGTTGAAGACAGATAGTAGCCAAGTTAAAATCCGGGGCACTAAAATCGTAGACAACAAAAACGGTGGAAACATGAACGTTGCACCGGCGATATCGCCAAATGGCAAATACCTCGCGTTCTTGTCGGAGAAGGATTTGTTTGGCATTGACTTGTTCCTTGCAGATGCAAAAACAGGTAAAATTATCAGGAAGCTAAGCAGTCAGGCTACAAACTCCCACATTGATGACTTCAACTTTCTTGAGTCTGCTGGCGCCTGGTCTCCAGACAGTAAGAAATTCGCCTTTAGTATATTCAGTCAGGGACGAAATCAGCTCATGATTGTCGATGTGAGCAAAGGAAAAACATTGCTACAAACCGGCATGGGTGATGTAGAACAATTTGGAAATCTAACCTGGTCGCCAGATGGAACGACAATAGCATTCTCAGGTATGGTTGAAGGGCAAAGTGATATTTTCGCCTATAACCTGGACACCAAGAATGTAGCGCAACTAACAAATGATGAATATTCGGATTATGCACCGAACTACTCGCCAGATGGAAAACACCTTGTTTTCTCCTCCGACCGTGCGGGAGTTTCCAAAGGTTTAAAAGCCGCTACATACCCCTTGAATCTTGCGCTACTAGATCTAAGTACTAAAGCTGTAAGAAACATACCTGTTTTTGAGGGTGCAAACAACTTAAACGCAGTATTTTCAGGGGATGGCAAAAGGATATTCTTCCTGTCCAACAGGGATGGATTTAGAAATTTGTATGAATACAATTTGGATTCAGGTGGCCTGAACCAACTGACGGACTACTTCACTGGGATAAGCGGTATTACGGAGTTTTCTCCGGCCATTACCGTCTCTAGGAATGATGAAATCATTTACAGCTACTACAGAGCGCAGCGTTACACGCTGTATAATGCTTCCTTGAGTAACTTCAATTCCAAGGCTGTTGATGCCAACGATGTAAATTTCAGTGCTGCAGTGTTGCCGCCATTTGAGAACACGGGTTCAACCATGGTAAACAATAACTTGCAGAACTTCAGCAACTACGAGCAAGTACTTCAGGATTCTTTGCGTACCATTCCATATAAGCCAAAATTCAAACTGGATTACCTTGCGAACAGCGGTGTAGGTGTTTCCACAAGTCGCTTTGGAACTGGAGTTCAAGGTGGTGTTGTCGGTATGTTCAGTGATATTCTGGGCAGAAATCAGATCATTGCCAATGTTTCCATAAATGGAGAGATTCAGGATTTTGGAGGTTTAGCAGGTTATATCAACCAGGCTAACCGGATAAATTGGGGCTTTGCACTTTCGCACATCCCCTACCTGACCGGCTTTCGGGACATCGCGATGGAGGAACTACCAACCAATGATCCAAATACAACGGTTCCGGTTTATAATGAAAGAACGAACATCATACGGACCTTCGAGAACCAGGCGCAGGTATTTGCAGCTTATCCGTTCAGTAAAGTTCACCGGTTTGAAGCGGGAAGCGCGGTGTCGCAGTACAGCTATCGTGTAGACCGATGGAACAATTACTACCAGAATATTGATGGCTATGTGGGCGGTTATCTGGGTTCAGACCGTAAGAAGATACCGACTGAGCAAGCAAGCCGTGAGCTGGGCATCACGCTGCGTTCATTTAATATTTTCCAGGTAAATGCAGGCTTTGTTGGGGATAACTCCATCATGGGACTTACTGCTCCATTGGACGGCTTCCGGTACCGTGTATCGGGTGAACAGTACTTCGGGGACTATCAGTTCAGCGCAGTAAACATCGACCTCCGTAAGTATGTACGTGCTAAGCCGGTTACCTTTGCAGTAAGAGCATTCTCCTATATGCGCCTTGGTGAAGATGGAGAAAACCTCTACCCGCTATATGTTGGCTACCCGTATTTGATTCGTGGCTATGAGGCAAATTCATTCTACAACAGCAACAGTGCACAAGTGGGAACTTTCGACATCAACCAGCTTTCCGGTAGTAAGATGGCGGTATTCAACTTTGAAGTGCGACTACCTTTCACCGGACCTAAGCAATTGGCTCAAATTCCATCAAGGTTCCTGATCTCCGACCTCAACCTATTTTTCGATGCCGGACTTGCATGGGACGAATACTCGACAGTCAAATTTAAAGGACAACCAAGCGGTGAGCTTCTTGAAAGTGGCCGTCCAAGAGAACGTGTTCCAGCTTTAAGTGCGGGCGTTTCCCTTAGGGTAAACATGTTTGGCTACTTTGTATTGGAACCATATTACGCTTTCCCATTCCAGCGTAAAGATGTTAAAGCCGGCGTGTTCGGATTAACTTTCGCGCCAGGCTGGTAGCAGCTATACACAGGTTACACCTCCATGTCTATTCAATGCGAATTCCACAAGGGATTCGCATTTTTTATGACAGGCTTCCCAGGGGCAGTTTCACCTGCATGCTCAAGGGCTTATTAATCATGATGTGTTCGAAATCTAAACCGATAGTCAAATCTATCCAATCAGGATTGCAGGATCTTACCAATCGCTCCTTTTGCATTCTCGTGAAACGGCTAACAACCTTAAACCTGCTTAACGCTTGTTCTTCCGTCTTAAACTCTTCGAAATAAACCAACCTGGTCAGCTGCATACCACTGTCGAAAAACAAACTCGGCATCGTCTTGTAAAAGTCAAGCGTCTTAATTAAGTCAGCACTCATTCCAACATGAAGACTGGTTCTGTTTCTGTCGGTTACGATGTAAACAAATTTTTTCATCTTTTTAAGGGTTTAGGGTTACAACTAATTAAATTAGTATACAGCTTTGCTTTGCAAATAAATATTACTAACTTTATTGGTACAATAATACTAACTATTTTAGTACAAACAAACATTTTATAAACTTTTATTTTATGTCGAATATTTCGTCCAACCTGAAATACTTAAGAAAGAAAAAAGGAATGACCCAGCAGCAATTCGCTGATGCCTTGGGGATTAAGCGTTCGCTGGTCGGAGCATACGAAGAAGACCGTGCAGAACCGAAATATGAGTTACTAAAGAAAATAGCAGACTTCTACGAATTAACCATTGATGAGTTTATCAACGACACCATCAATGATAAGTGGAAACCGAAGACACAAGCACAAGGATCAAACCTGAGGGTGCTTAGTATTTCAGTAGACAGAGACGATAATGAGAACATTGAACTTGTACCAGTAAAGGCAAGTGCTGGATATTTGAATGGCTTTTCAGACCCGGAATACATCAAGGATTTGCCGAAGTTTCAGCTTCCCCTACCAACCCTAAAGCAAGGCACATTCCGCGGGTTCGAGATTATGGGTGATTCGATGTTACCTATCCAACCCGGCAGTATCGTGGTTGGAGAATACCTGGAGAACTGGTCAGACATCAAGCCGGGAGAAACCTACATCGTCATCAGTAAAAATGAAGGTGTTGTCTACAAACGCGCGGGTAACAAGTTCAAGGAAAATAAAGAACTGAAGCTGGTATCTGACAATAAAATGTACGATCCATATTTCATTGCTTCTGATGACATTCTTGAAATCTGGAAAGCTAAAGCTTATTTCACAACCAGCCTACCTGAAGCCAGTGCAGATCCTTCAATTGAGACCCTTACTCAAATGATGGCACAGATGCAAAAGTCACTTCAAAACCTGAACAAGAATAACTGATCGATTAAGCGTTAACATATTTTAACATATAAGCATTAAACTTATCCGAGCATTTATGATCTATTCCTTTAAACAACTTACAAATGAAAAAGATCATATTATCATTAGCCATAGCAGTAAGCGCAATTACTGCTGGCTACGCACAAACCACAGACAGAAAACCAGTAGATCCAGCACAACGCGCTGAGCGTGTAGCCAGTCAACTTCAGCAGAAGCTGTCGCTAACGGATGCACAGAAAGCAGAGGTTTACAAAATTGAGGTTGAGAAGTTGAAGAAGCAAGCGGATTGGCGCAAAGAACGCAGCAAGGAAATGAAGAAGGTTTCAGAAGCTCGTAAGGCAGAAATGCAGGCGAGCGAAGAGAAACTTGCTAAGGTCCTAACTGCTGATCAGAAAGCTAAATACGAGTCGATGAAGGCAGAGCGTAAAGAAAAGATGAAAGATCGCGAGCCAAGAAAAGGTCGCAGACCGATGGAAAGAAAAACAACATCTACACAGAACACCTAATATCAGGCATAAAAAAAGGGGAGCAAATTTGCTCCCCTTTTTTTATGAAATAGATTTAAACTATTTTACTGCATCAATAACAGCTTTGAAAGCTTCTGGGTGATTCATTGCTAAATCAGCCAATACTTTACGGTTTAAACCGATATTTTTAGTCGCTAATTTACCGATCAATTGAGAGTAAGAAATTCCATGTTGACGAGCACCAGCATTGATACGCTGAATCCATAATCCACGGAATTCTCTTTTCTTAACTTTACGGTCACGGTATGCATATTGCAAACCTTTTTCAACCGTATTTTTAGCGATTGTGAATACTTTACTTCTAGATCCCCAATAGCCTTTGGCCATATTAAGGACTTTTTTCCTTCTTCTTCTCGAAGCTACTGCGTTTACCGAACGTGGCATAGTTGTGTTGTGTTTTGATAAGCGGTGTTGCGTATTTCAGCAAACTTACTACCGGGTACCTGGTTAAAAAAAATTATTATTTACCGATTGCAAGCATTCTCTTAACGTTGCCCATATCTGCTGCCGATACCATGCTGGTGTGGCTTAGATTGCGCTTACGCTTAGTTGACATCTTGGTTAAGATGTGGCTTTTAAATGCATTCTTTCTTGCGATTTTACCTGTTCCAGTAAGCGAGAAACGCTTTTTAGCACTGGAATTGGTCTTCATTTTTGGCATAACCTGTTTATTATTTATGTTAATTATTATTTCTTAGCAACTTTCGGCGCTAGTGTCAGGAACATACGCTTACCTTCTAATTTAGGCAGCAACTCCACTTTACCGATGTCTTCAAGTGCTTGTGCAAACTTAAGCAATAAAATCTCTCCCTGCTCTTTGTAAACAATAGCCCTTCCTTTGAAGTGAACGTAAGCACGTACCTTCTCACCGTTTTCAAGAAAGCTAATGGCATGCTTCAGTTTAAACTGAAAATCATGATCATTGGTATTTGGTCCGAAACGGATCTCCTTAATTACAGTCTGCTTTGCATTGGATTTAATCTCCTTCTGCTTTTTCTTTTGCTCGTAAACAAACTTGCTGTAATCGATAATTCTGCATACAGGAGGTACTGCATTTGGAGATATCTCCACAAGATCCAGCTCTAATTCATCAGCTAAGGCCAAAGCTTTCGACAGAGGATAAATCCCTGGTTCAACATTATCTCCAGCTAATCTAACTTCCTGCGCTCTGATATACTGATTAATATTATGTTCTGCTTCTTTTTTCTTAAAAGGAGGACGTGGTCCCCTATTAAATCCTGGTCTGCCTAATGCCAAATGTGTATCTTGTTTAAATTGTTATTTCTTTTATTAATAATTCACCAAATTCCTGAATGGTCATCTCGCCTAAATCACCGGCGCCATGCTTTCTTACTGCTAATTTCCCTTCCGCCATTTCCTTCTCTCCGATAATCAGCATATAAGGCAGCTTTTTAACCTCAGCATCTCTGATCTTTCTTCCGATCTTTTCATCACGAAAATCAATCAATCCGCGAATATCCGAATTATTTAGCTCATCTAAAACTTTTTTCGCATAATCTTCATATTTTTCTGAAATAGGAAGAATGATAAACTGCTCAGGTGATAGCCAAAGTGGGAAGTTACCAGCGCAATGCTCAATCAGTACAGCAACAAATCGCTCCAATGAACCAAATGGTGCACGGTGGATCATTACTGGTCTGTGTTTTTGATTATCGCTGCCGGTATATTCAAGTTCAAAACGCTCTGGTAAATTGTAGTCTACCTGAATCGTACCAAGCTGCCATTTTCTACCTAGGGCATCTTTCACCATGAAATCAAGTTTCGGGCCATAAAATGCAGCTTCGCCATATTCCACAACAGTAGGCAAGCCTTTTTCTTCTGCAGCTTCAATAATCGCAGATTCAGCCAGTTTCCAGTTCTCATCAGAACCGATGTACTTGGTTTTATTCTCTGGATCTCTAAGTGAAACCTGAGCGATGTAGTCGTTGAAACCTAAAGATTTGAAAACATACAAAACCAGGTCAATCACCTTTTTGAACTCTTCCTTCACCTGATCTGGTCTGCAGAAAAGGTGCGCATCATCCTGTGTAAAGCCTCTTACCCGGGTTAAACCGTGTAGCTCCCCACTTTGCTCGTATCTATATACCGTTCCGAATTCTGCGAATCGAAGTGGAAGATCTTTATACGAACGCGGTTTAACTTTATAGATTTCACAGTGGTGCGGGCAGTTCATTGGTTTTAGCAAGAACTCCTCACCCTCTTGTGGGGTCTTGATGGACTGGAAAGCATCTTTACCATACTTATCCCAGTGGCCTGACGTGATATATAGGTTTTTATGACCGATGTGCGGCGTAATTACCTGCTCATAGCCAGATTTAGATTGTGCTTTTGTCAAGAATTGAACCAGACGTTCCCGCAATGCAGTACCTTTCGGTAACCACAATGGCAGGCCTGCGCCTACTTTCTCAGAGAAAGCAAACAGCTCAAGTTCTTTACCAAGCTTACGGTGATCACGCTTTTTGGCCTCTTCAATCATGTGAAGATATTCCGTTAGCTCACTTTGCTTTGGATAAGTAACACCATAAATCCTGGTTAACTGTTTTTTAGTCTCATCACCTCTCCAGTATGCACCAGCAACATTCATCAGCTTAACCGCTTTGATGAAACCAGTATGCGGGATATGTGGACCTCTACATAAGTCGGTAAAAGCACCTTGCTTGTAAAAGGTGATCTTTCCGTCTTCAAGACCTTCTAAAAGGTCCAGTTTGTACTCATCCCCTTTTTCTTCAAAATAGGCTAAAGCGTCATCTTTGGAAACCGCGGTACGTTCAAATACCTCCTTTTGTTTAGCAAGTTCAAGCATTTTGCTTTCAATGGCTTTGAAGTCATCAGAAGAAAATTCTCTGTCGCCGAAGTCTACATCATAATAGAAACCGGTTTCTATTGCCGGACCGATACCGAACTTCGTGCCCGGATAAAGTGCTTCAAGCGCTTCCGCCATAAGGTGGGCTGAGGAATGCCAGAACGTCGATTTACCAGCATTATCATTCCAGGTAAGCAGTTTTACACTAGAATCACTTTCAATAGGTCGGGAAGAATCCCAGACTTCGCCGTTTACTTCGGCTGCTAATACGTTACGGGCTAAGCCTTCAGAAATGGACAGGGCGATGTCGTGAGCGGTTACGCCACTTTCATAAGACCGGACAGAACCATCCGGGAGTGTAATGTTAATCATCTACAACTATGATTTTAAGGTTTAAAATGTATTTAGTAAATCACCTACGCCGTGATTTTGAATAACAAAGTTAGCTTATTATTTAATATCTGTCTCCACCGACTCAAATTTCCAGCGCAGCGAAGGCAATTTATCCGATAACAAAGGGGCTACGCGCAGGCCACAAGGAGCCTACAAGCTCCCTACAAGGCCAAGGCCCTGTTAACCCCCTGTATGCCCCCTGTGAACCCCCTGTCGACCCCTTGTAAACTGCGTATTTGTTCTCCAGTTTCTGGCGTATTGGCCGGGTACAATTACCGGCTAGAATCCCTGCTCCGAAACAATAAAGCCCCGGCTAAGAAACCGGGGCTTTAGAAATAAGAATGTTGTAGACTAGTATTCTGTGCTTTCCAACCAACCATTGGCAAGCACGTCTGCCAGATGCATGGTCTTCAATGGAATATTGTGCTTTTCAATATAGCTTTTCAGGTGAAGCAAACAGGAATGATCCGTGGAGATGATGTAATCCACATCCTGCTCCAGGGCATTGTTAACCTTCTGTTCGGCCATGGCCGAAGAAATAGCATCGAACTTTACCGAGAATGTTCCACCGAAACCGCAACACATATCCGTGTCTCGCATTTCCACCATTTCAAGTCCAATTACTTTGGATAACAATCGGCGTGGTTCCTCTTTAATCTTGCACTCCCTTAAGCCGCTACAAGAGTCATGGTAAACCGCTCTGCCTTCAAGTTCTGCCCCGAAGTAGTCGCGTTTCGCTACATTGATCAGGAAGTCCGATAGTTCGAAGATGTTACCCTGTATGTTTCTACACCTGTTGTGTACGTTTGAATTCGTAAAAAGATCATTGAACCCGGTCTTCACCATACCCACGCAAGACGCAGACGGAGATACGATATATTTCGTATCCGAGAAATCGTTTAAAAACTTGTTTCCAATCACCTTCGCCTCTTCCCAGTAGCCTGCGTTATATGCAGGTTGCCCGCAGCAGGTCTGATTGGCGTTATAGCTCACTTCACACCCTGCTTTCTCCAGAACTTTGACCGTGTTAAAGGCCGTTTCCGGATATAGTTGGTCAATAAAACAGGGCACAAATAATTCTACTTTCATTTCGATGTATGTAAATGTTCTGATGCTTTTTTAAGGGAGAACAAAAATATTAGTCCCAAAGCAAAAAACAGGGTTAATGCAATTATTGAGTTTCGCATGTTACCGGTTAGCTGTTCAATGTAAGCGAAAGATGCCAATCCTGCAACAATAGCCAGCTTTTCAGTAACGTCGTAAAAGCTGAAAAAGGATGCGGTGTCTGGCGTATTTTCAGGTAGAAACTTCGAATACGTTGAGCGTGAGAGCGATTGGATGCCCCCCATTACCAGGCCGACTACCGCAGCGAGCAGATAAAACATTGTAATGGTATGCACATAATATGCTGCAATGCAGATGCCGATCCATACCGCAACCACGAACAGCAGTACCTGCACATTGCCGTATACACGAGACAACCGCGACATCAGATTCGCACCTGCAATAGCAACCAGCTGAATGATCAGGATGGTAATGATCAAACTTGAGGTTGGCAGTTGTAATACTTTAGCACCAAAGCCAGCAGCAGCAAGCATGGTAGTTTGCACGCCCATGGAGTAGAAAAAGAAAGCCATCAGGAACTTCTTCAATTGCCCCATCTGCTTCAGCTGTTGCCACACTTTCCCGAGTTCAGCAAAGCCGCTGGATACTCTTCGTTGTACATCCAACTTAAAATTTGGGCTGCCTTTAGGGAGTACATAGAAAGGGATCTGCGCGAAAACAATCCACCAGAGCCCTACGAGTAAAAAGGATAACCTCGGCGGGAAACTATCGTCGACGATGCCGAACCAGTCGGGTTTAAGCACAAACAACAGGCAGATGATCTGTAAAAGCACACTACCCACGTAGCCGTAAGAAAAGCCTTTTGCGCTTACTGCATCTTGCTGGTCTTCTGTCGCAATTTCTGGCAAGTAGGAATTGTAGAATACGAAACCACCGGCATAGCCGATAGCCGCCAGTGCGAAACAGATGATGCCAAGTTCAAGCGTTTCCAGCTTAAAGAAAAAGAGCAGACAACATGCAATTGCCCCCAGCCAGGTAAACAACTGCATGTATATCTTCTTGTTTCCACGATAATCCGCAATGGAACTCAGTAAGGGTGAGATTAGCACGATCACCAGATAAGCAAAAGCAAGTGCATAATTGCTTAGGGCCGTGTTGACGAAGCTCCTTCCGAAGAAAGTAACCTTATCGCCGTTTGCCTCGGTCGTTGTAATCGCGGTAAAATACGCGGGGAAAATCGTTGAAGTAATGACCAGGTTATAAGCAGAATTTGCCCAATCGAACATTGCCCATGCCCGTATAACCTTTTTGTTATTCTTTATAACCACCTAGTTTACTTTTTCCAGTTTGGAGGTGCCTGATTTTTTATCAGAAACTTTCTTCGGATTACCTTTATAATAAATAGCGCTCGATCCGGTAGATTTAACATCGAGATCATTGAGCACATTAATATTCGATTTACCGGTGCCCTGAATGTCAATATCGTACTCTGCAACAACAAAGTCGAACGCGTTCAGCTCCAGTACCCCGTTACTATTCAGATCATGTGTACCCGCCTGACCACTTAGCGTTAATCTCGCAGCGCCATCACTGTTGGTCTTTACCTTGCCGGCAAAAAGATTCAGGTTAAGTTCAGTAGCACCCGAAAGCTCCATAGCAATGTCCCCTACATGCAGGGCACCTTCGCTGTAAACTTTACTTGCTCCTGCGGCCTTAATTTCTGTTAAAGCACCAATACCCGCATGGATCACGATGGAATCTGTACCGCAGTACTGCATTGGGTCTAATGAGACCTTGAACTTGTCTCCACTAACAGAAGTTTTGATCTTGTCTATGATACTTGAATCGGCAGAAAGGCTGATCTTAAATGAGCTATCCTGGCGAAGTACCATCTTCACCGGGCCGGTAATTTCTATCTCGTCAAAGGGCGTCACTGTCAAATCTTTTACAATGTGGTTGCCAGAATCCTCTATACATTTTGTGGAACATCCCGCAAAAGAAATTGCGGCCACCAGGATCAAAGTCAACTTGTGATTTAGGAGAAAATGTTTAATCATCATTTTATGTTTAATGGGTCTTTTACTATTAACAACAGTTTCAATCGAATGGTTATAAGTAATAGTTCTTGCCGTCTGTTTTGATTTTTCCAGCATCCAGGAGCAAACGGATTTGAGCCACCCGCTGCACCTCTGTTCCGGTTTTTACGGCGAGCACCAGCTCGTCCAATGTATGTGGTGCCGACTGCAGCAAAGTTGCGATTTCAAATGAGACTTTCTCATCCAGTTCATCAAGATCAGCTTGTTTTTTCTCCGCAACACAGATATCGCAAAGTCCGCATTTATCTGCTGCAGGCTCATCAAAGTAAGCAAGTAATTGTATGCTGCGACAAATGGGTGTAGCGGCATAGGCCAGCACCGCTGCAACCTGTTCTTCCTGAATTTTCTTTCTTAGTTCAATATAGCGCACATCAATATCCATGTGCAGTTGGTCAACACGTGGCACGACAAACTGTAGTTGGGGCTTGTCGGTTTGTGGCAGATAAGAAATAATTTCCTGTGCTTCCAGCTTCCGCAGCATATCCACTACCGTTTGATAGGATATTTTCAGGCGGCCGGCGATCTCATTTTCGTTCACTTTAACATATTGATCGAATGAGCCCCCATAAGCACGTAGCACAGTTTTAATAAGGGCATCGTAGCCTGAGTTTTCAATCTGAAAGCGGTAAACATCCTCATGGCTTTGCATAAACATCAGCCTTGATTGCAGGAAGATGTTCTCGGATAAAGTCAGGTAGCCATCATGTTCCAAAAACTTTAGTGCAGCAATGGTTTTGAGAACACTCAGTTTAAAACGTTTGCAGAAGTCTGCCAGATCAAAAGGAAAGCTTATCCCCTGGCCCGCTCCATACGCAAGTTGGTAATAGCTACCGAGGTAATGGTAAGTCTTTTTGATCTCTTCTATATTGGGAAAATTGTCCTTGTATTTAGTTTCCAAGGCCAGTCGGTCTGACTTGTTTGCCAGTAGCACGGCGAAGGCTTTAAGTTCATCGCGACCTGCGCGCCCGGCTTCCTGGTAGTATGCTTCCAGGCTTTCAGGAAGGTCAAGGTGAATGACAAATCGAACATCAGGTTTGTCAATACCCATCCCAAAAGCATTTGTGGCAACCATTACCCTGATTTTGTTTTGCTTCCAGGCTTCTTGTTTAAGGCTCCGTTCGTTTTTTTCCAAGCCTGCATGATAAAAATCAGCGGCAATATGGTTGCGTTTCAAAAAAAGTGCAACTTCGGTGGTTTCCCTGCGATTGCGAACGTAAATCAAACCGCTGCCCTTAACGTTCTTCAGCACATCCAGCAGTTTTCCATATTTATCCTCGAGATCCATCACGACGTAGCTTAGATTTCTTCTGGCAAAGCTTTTTACAAAAATCTGAGGCACTTTGAGCTCCAGTTTTTCAACGATGTCCCGCCGAACAAATTTTGTTGCCGTTGCGGTAAGCGCGATGATTGGTACTTCGGGGTGTATTTCACGTAAATCTTTCAGCACCAGGTAAGGTGGTCTGAAATCGTAACCCCACTGCGAAATACAGTGTGCCTCGTCAATGGCAAAGAGGTTAACCTTCATGTAGGCCAAACGTTCCTTTACGAGGGGCGACAGCAATCTTTCTGGAGATAGATAAAGGAACTTGATGTTTCCATAGATGCAGTTGTCGAGCAGAATGTCGATCTCGCGTTTACCCATCCCCGCATAGATGGCGATGGCTTGGATCCCTTTGGCTTTAAGGTTTTCAACCTGATCCTTCATCAAGGCGATTAGTGGAGAAACGACGATGCATATTCCTTCTTGCAGCAATGCTGGCAGTTGAAAGCATAAGGACTTTCCTCCGCCGGTTGGCAAGAGCGCCAATGCATCTTGTCCGTTCAATACAGCGTCGATAATGTCTTCCTGAAGTGGTCTGAAGGTATCGAAGCCCCAATATTGCTTTAAAAGCTCGGTTTTATTCATAAAGGTCCCGATCAAAACTATAAAAACGTTCCGATATTATTAAATTGCCGGTTCATAAATCGTTTTAAATATGCGTAAGACCTTACTAAGTGTTTTAATTTTAGCTGCTGCCCAGCCTGTATTTTCGCAGGACAAGAAAGATGCGCCGAAGTGGGACGTTGAAAAGTTCCGGGGAACCACAAAGAATTTCACGATTAACACTGATGAAGGCACCTGGATGAACCTGGATGTTAGCCCAGATGGTAAAGACATTGTTTTTGATATCTTGGGCGACATATACATTATGCCAATTTCAGGCGGTACGGCTAAGCTGCTTACTGGCGGTGCAGCATTCGATGTACAACCCCGTTTCAGTCCCAATGGAAAATATATTTCCTACACAAGCGACAAATCCGGAGGCGATAACATCTGGATGATGAACCGCGATGGCTCTGGCAAACGCCAGATTACAAAAGAGAATTTTAGACTGCTGAATAACGCAACCTGGATGCCGAACAGTGAATACATTGTTGCCAGGAAGCATTTCACGGGCACACGCTCATTGGGTGCAGGTGAAATGTGGATGTATAACATCAATGGTGGTGACGGTGTTCAGCTCACCAAGAGGAAAAATGACCAGCAGGATTCTGGCGAGCCTAACATTTCGCCCAATGGCAAATTCCTATACTACAGCGAAGATGTGACCCCTGGTCCGACTTTCGAATACAGTAAAGATCCAAACGGCACCATTTACGCGATTAAGCAACTGGACCTGAGTACCGGTAAAACGACAGACCTGATCCGCCAACAAGGTGGTGCTGCAAGGCCGCAAATCTCGCCTGATGGCAAGTTGATGGCCTTTGTGAAAAGGGTTAGGTTGAAATCCGTGCTTTACATTCAGAACCTGCAGACTGGTGAAGAGTCGCCGGTTTTTGATGATTTAAGCAAAGACCAGCAGGAAACATGGGCAATATTCGGCGTGTATCCAAACTTTGCATGGACACCGGATTCAAGAGGGCTTGTATTTTATGCAAAAGGAAAAATTAAGAAGATGGATCTGGCATCTTTGTCAGTCGCTGAAATCCCGTTCCAGGTTACAACCAACCAAACGGTGCAGCAATCCTTACACTTTCCACAGCAGGTCTTCACGCCTGATTTTAATGCTAAGATGATTCGCCAGCTAACCACATCCCCTGATGGGAAGATGGTGGTTTTCAACGCTGCGGGGTTCTTGTATAAGAAAGAACTGCCGAACGGTACACCTGAACGTCTGACTAATGGTATGGATTTCGAGTTTGAACCTTCTTTTAGTCCTGACGGTAAATACGTGGTTTATACTACCTGGAGTGATGAGTTTAAAGGCTCTGTCAAAAGAGCGGATGTGCGTTCGGGCAGATTTTCGACGCTAACCGATGAGAAAGGATTTTATTACTCACCCTCATATTCCAGCAAAGGCGACCGTATTGTCTTTAGAAAAGGTCGTGGAAATGACGTGCTTGGGCAGACATATGGAAAAGGCGGTGGCATTTACGTGATGTCGGCAAACGGCGGTTCTAAAACCCTGGTTACGGACAACGGCATTAAGCCGAAGTTTAATGCCGATGACAGCCGTGTTTTCTTCCAATCTTCGGAGAATGGAAAGAAAGCTTACAAAAGCGTTAATGTGAATGGTGGCGGAGAAGTAACGCACTATACATCTGGCTATGCCACACAGTTTGAGCCGAGTCCGGATGGCCGATGGATGGCTTTCACGGAGTTCTTCAATGTTTATATTACGCCAATGATGCTGACCGGTTCTGCACAGGATCTATCATCAGGTAATAAATCTATACCCCTTACCCGCCTTACGAAAGATGCGGGATCCTATATCCATTGGAGCAACGATAGCAAACGTCTTTTCTGGACGCTTGGTGAGCAGTACTACGCTCAGGATGTAAAAAATGCTTTCCCATTTGTTAATGGTGCTGCACAAGGTAGTCGCGAAGTTGCCCCAGACAGTTTGTCTATTGGGCTTAAACTTAAGGCTGATGCACCATCGGGCATTATTGCACTAACTGGTGCCCGCATCATTACCATGAAAGGTGATGAGGTAATTGAGAATGGATCTGTACTCATTGAGAACAACAAAATTATAAGTATCGGGAAAGCAGCCGATGTGAAAGTGCCGGAACAGGCGAAAGTTGTGGATCTGAATGGTAAAACCATTATGCCTGGAATGGTCGATGTGCATGCACATTTGCGGACTAGCCCGGATGGTATTAGTCCACAAACAGATTGGTCATATCTTGCCAACTTGTCTTTTGGCGTCACAACCGCACATGATCCATCAAGTAACACAGAGATGGTTTTCAGTCAGGCGGAAATGTTGAAAGCTGGCAGAATGATTGGTCCTAGACTCTACTCTACGGGTTCCATTTTATACGGCGCCGATGCAGACATGAAAGTGGTGGTGAACAGCCTGGATGATGCACTTTCCAGCTTGCGCAGGCTGAAAGCGGTAGGTGCTTTCTCCGTGAAGTCTTACAATCAGCCACGACGTGAACAGCGCCAGCAAATTTTGGAGGCTGCAAGGCAACTTAAAATGGAAGTAGTGCCTGAAGGTGGTTCTACCTTTTACACGAACCTGAACATGGTTATAGATGGACATACGGGCCTTGAACACAGCTTACCGGTTTCACCAGTTTACAAAGATGTTGTAAGCCTGTGGAAAAATACACAGGTGGGCTATACACCTACCCTGATTGTTGCTTACGGTGGTCAGTGGGGTGAGAACTACTGGTACGACCGTACCAATGTTTGGGAAAATGAAAGACTACTAGCCTTTACCCCACGATCCATCATTGATGAGCGTGCCAGAAGAAGAACTACTTCAGAGTACGGAGATTACAACCATATTGATGTTTCTAAAGCTGCGAAGCAACTTGCAGATGCAGGCGTAAAGGTGAATCTTGGCGCACACGGGCAGATTCAAGGACTTGGTGCACACTGGGAGTTGTGGATGCTTGCACAAGGCGGTATGTCGCCATTGCAAGCAATTCGCGCAGCAACCCTCAATGGTGCAAGCTACCTGGGCATGGATAAGGAATTCGGTTCCCTTGAAGTGGGCAAACTTGCAGATCTTGTCATTATGGATGCCAACCCACTTGAAGACATCCGTAACTCAGAGAAAATCAAGTACGTGATGATCAATGGAAGGCTTTATGACAGCATGACCATGAATGAGTTGATTTCAAGAGAAAAAATTCGCGGTAAGATGTGGTTTGAAATGGGTAGTGGCAGCAGCTACTCCCTCCCTACCGGAACGTCTGAAACCTGGACCTATACGGTACCACATTGCGATTAAGCAAATAACAATCAAACGAATTGGCTTTAAGAATTGTTCTTAAAGCCAATTTTGTTTCATATGAAGATGTTCCAGAACACCATAACGCTGCGCTCCTATCCTCGCGGTTTTCACCTGATTACAGCCGAGGTATTACAGGCACTGCCCCAGCTGAAAGAAATACAAACCGGTATTTGCCAGGTTTTTATACAGCATACCTCCGCCTCCCTAACCATCAATGAAAACGCTGATCCAACTGTAAGAACGGATTTCAAGATGTACTTTGATAAGGTTGTGCCCGAAGAAGACCCCGATTACAAGCACGATGATGAAGGCGCAGATGACATGCCAGCACACCTAAAAAGTGCATTATTAGACATCAGCTTAACCATTCCCATAACCCGGGGCCGGCTCGCATTAGGCATCTGGCAGGGTATTTACCTCTGTGAACATCGAAATCAGGGCGGCCGCCGCAATCTTGTAATCACCGCATGGGGCACATAGCGTTTCACTTTTCCTGACATAAAACCTTTTGTTTCACTTTTAATGACATAAACTACTTTATTTCACTATTTTTGACATAAAGATCTCAGGAACATGACCAGAAAAGACCCCATCATCTTAATGGCAGACATCATAGATAGCCGTAAAAGCGATCAGAATGCACTAATGAAAACCTTTAAGCGGTTAACAGAAGATGTAAATAAGCGAAATAAACGTTGGCTACGATCCCCCATAACCATCACCCTGGGAGATGAATTCCAGTGCGTGGTTAAAAATACCTCAAAAGCAATATCCATCATTCTACAGCTTGAAGAAAGGTTAATCGTGGAGAATGCAGGATTTAAGTTAAGGTATGTTGTGTATCAAGGGCCAATAGATACGCCCATAAATGAAGAGATTGCATATGGCATGCTCGGCGAAGGCCTTACAAAAGCGCGTGAAGCGTTGGAAAGCAGCAAGGTAACGAACAACAGGTACGCCCTACACTTACATAAGCAAGAAGCGGCTGCGGCATTGACCGCCAGCATGAGTATTTACCAGAACATAACAGACGACTGGAAATTAGAAAAAGACCATGCGCTTATTTGCAAGTTTCTTGATTTAAAGGACTATAAGCAAGTTGCAGAAGCTTTAGGGAAAACGAGATCTCAAATTTGGAAAAGGCACAAGAATTTAAAAATAGAACCGTACTTTGCGATAAAACAGGTAACGCAATACATAGCTGATCAGGTATGAGATTATTAATTACAATAGCCATTATGGTTATTAGTGAAATTCTGCTTTGGTTCATCTTCTCTGTGGTCGCAAAGTTCTACTACAAAAAGACAGAGATAGACTTAGAATCCTTGTTCAAAGGTTGCCTGGAGCGCCTCTTCCTGGCATTGTTTCTATATAATGACCTGCCACATGCTTTAACTGTCTTCAGTGCGCTGAAGATCGCCACGCGCCTGAAGCATGAAGAACGACAGGGAGAAACACAGCGTTTCAACAACTACTACTTGATCGGGAACCTGATCTCCGTGAGCATGTCTTTATTTTATTTGTATCTCTGGAACCATGCGAGCGACATTGATGCTGCACTGGAAAGACTATTCTCAAGATGATGCTATTGGGGAGGCTGGCTATTAAACCAGACGAATTGGATCCTGGCGGAATAACACCCAGTCGGATGTACACTGCGCATATAAGGCATCTACTTTCGCACGCACTTGCGCATCAAGCTTATCATACTGATCATCACTACTGTTCTTCAATTGCTCAATGTAAAGAATCATATTGTAGCACATGGTAACCTGCCCTGTAGCCACTAACTTCTTCAACACATCATCTAGCAGCTGCTGTTCGGTGAACCATAAAGTTGTCCCAAAGGCGGCCGCTTGCTCCACAACCCCCTGAATGGCTGGACCGATATCAGTATCATAGTCTCCGCTGAAGAACCCAGGCTTTTTTCTATCGCTGGTCGCCTTCACGAGGTTGTCGCGGCTAAGGCACTTAATTAATGTGGAAAGTCGTCGGAACTGGTAAACGTCATCCTCATACAGGCGATTATAGTTCAGCCGACGCACAACCTTCAGGAATACACTGGTAAGAAGTATCATCAATGAATTAATCCGATCCATAATCAACGGCTCTGCTCGGTGAACGGAAAGTTCTTCGATATCAAACAGCGACAGCCTTCGAAGGTAGAAGGGTGCCAGACTATCACGGACTTTTAAAAACATCCGAAAAAGCAACAGATGAAGCTGCTGCTTCACCCAAAAGCGCATCCCTAAGAATGCAAGTGCAAAGCCCGTAAAGGTCCAACATATGCCTGCCAACCAGTTTGCCTGCATGTTGAAGATAAAAGGGAGCAGAACCCCTAATGCTGCTATTAACCATAGCCCCCAACCCACTGCTTTGTCTACAGTAGCAATGCGGGTCTTCACGGCCTTAATTGTAAGTGCACGAAAGCCTTTCTTTGGCTGTTCTTTGAAGGGCACGAAGGCCTTCATATCCGGTGAGGCTACATCTGAGAGGATAATCAGATCGAAATATGGGAGCAGGGACCCTTCCTTGTAGCGCAGGATGCTGTCAACCCCCTGGTTATCGTAAATGCCGCCATCCATAATCCCCAGCGGGTTTATCGCAGCAGCGGCATTCTGAGTTGCCAAATCCAGTAGGTTGGGTGATTGTTCATGTACGAAATCATCGGGCCAGCACATCGGCTCAAAGCCGCCAGGGAAACAGGAGGATGCCGCCATAACATCTGCCAGCTTCACTTCACGGAGTTGCTTAAGCGGAATGCGGTTGTAGTAGTTTCCCGCATAGCTACTGCCGGGGTTCCGAAACCGAAAGTTCAGGGCATGCTCAAAGTCTGTGCAGTTAAATACAACCGCTTCCAAATGACAGGTCATCTTATCAAAGACGTTCATCAGCGCACCGCGGGTAAACTGCGCATCATACTGAGCGGCGAAGACATTAATCAGGTTTTTCCGTTTATGTGTATGCGGCCATGGCGCATCAGGATTCAGGTTTTCAATACCAGACTTTAGAAGATCAGTATTGAGTAAGGTCTGCAGCAGAAAATCATAGATCTCTTCGAAGGTATGCTCTTGCTGTTTCATCATAGCGTAGACCACCCCCGTGATGGATCCGCCGGAAACTGTAGAGATAAGTTTTACATGCTCCAGAAGCGGTGTTCCGCCGAAATCAAGTCTATGGAGGTACGACATCGACCCCAGGTGGAAAGAGGCGGCACGGTAACCACCGCCAGAACAACTCAAAGCAATCTTTCCAAAAGGTTCTGCAGGTATTGGTGTCTTTTCCATAGGAGCATGGTCACATTGGGCAGGGTAACCATCCCTAATTTAGGAAATAAAAAAACCCGGTAAAAGCCGGGTTGAAATATTAGCCGTGGATGGCTTCTTTTGTACCAAAACTCTGGATGAGCTCACCTTCAAACTCGAGCCATTGCTTCCAACGCTTGTCTACGTCCACATCGATGGTATACTTGCGGGCGAAGTTGAGGAAGGTTGTATAATGGTTGGCCTCAGAAACCATCAGATCATAGTAGAACTTGGCCAGATCCGGATCTTTAATATTCTGTGAAAGCACGCGAAAACGTTCACAGCTACGCGCTTCAATCATTGCAGCAAATAACAGCCTGTCAATGAAAGCGGTATTTCTACTTCCATCCTTCTTGCTAAATTTTATAAGCTTGCCCACATAGTCATCCTTGCGTTCACGGCCTAAAGTATAACCTCGCTGCTTGATGATTTCAATCACCATCTGGAAATGTTGCATCTCTTCGATGGCGATTGCAGTTAATTCTTCAACAAGATCCATGTGTTCGGAATTGTTTGCTATTAAGCTGATGGCATTGCTGGCAGCTTTCTGCTCACACCAGGCATGATCCGTTAAGATCTCCTCCATGTTAGACTCCGCAATATTCGCCCATCGAGGGTCGGTAAGTAATTTTAATCCCAGCATGTGTATTTATTTAGCGTAACAAAAGTAAGTATAATAAGCTCCTTTTAAAACGCCTGGCAGAAAACTACGGTATGGATGCCTGAAAACTGCTTACTTTGCACAACGAAGCGATGCAAGAAAAAACAATCTTAATTATAGGACTGGTCTGGCCAGAACCCAAATCCTCTGCGGCAGGTACCAGGATGGTACAACTGCTGAATCTGTTTTTAGAAGACCAGTATACCGTTGTTTTTGCTTCCGCGGCCGCCAAAGGCGAGTTCAGTGCAGACCTGCAAAGCCTGGGCGTAAATGAAGTTTCCATAAAGCTTAACGACGACAGTTTTAATATCTTCGTACGCAGCCTACAGCCTGAAATGGTGATGTTCGATCGGTACATGATAGAAGAACAGTACGGCTGGCGGATAAGACAAGAATGTCCAACAGCGCTTACCCTATTGGATACGGAAGACCTACATTGCCTGAGGGCGGCAAGGCAAGCTGCAATTAAAAACCATACCGAGCTGAGCCAGCTGGATTTGTTCAACGACATCGCCAAGCGGGAAATAGCCGCCATTCTACGCTCGGATCTTTCCTTGATTATTTCACAAGCTGAAGTAGAGCTCCTTGTTCAGGAATACGGTGTGAACCGGGATCTTCTATATTTCCTGCCCTTTTTAGAAACGCCGCTCACACCGGCTGCGGTGGATAGCTGGCAGCCTTATGACGCACGTGAAGGATTTATGTTCATTGGAAATTACCTGCATGAACCCAATTGGAATACACTGCAGACTTTAAAAACCACCATTTGGCCACTTTTAAGAAAGCGACTGCCCGGCGTTAAGATGCACATCTATGGTGCTTACGCAAGCGCAAAGGTTTCCCAACTCCAGAATGTAGCGGAGCACTTTCTGGTACACGGCAGAGCAGATACTTCCACTGAAGTCATGTCCAAACACCGACTTCTACTAGCGCCCATAAAGTTTGGCGCAGGATTAAAGGGAAAATTCATCGATGCCATGCAGACTGGTACCCCATCTATAACAACAAACATCGGGGCCGAGGCCATGAACGACAACCTCCTATGGGGCGGCGCGATATGTGATGATCTTACGGAATTCGTATCCGCCGCAGCGAGTTTATATGCAGATCGTGAGAAATGGCTACAATCACAGCAGAATGGCCTGCGAATACTAAACGACAAGTACGACAAAGGCTTGTTTATACCAGGCTTTATGGAAAAAATCCAGTATTTAAAAGGCAATCTGTCCCAGCATCGCAGAAAAAATTTCATGGGCCAAATCCTTCAGCATCACAGCCTGAATAGCAACAAATACATGTCCCTGTGGATCTCTGAAAAGAACAAGCTTAGATAAGACCATAAACATTAGCGAAATTCCTTTGCGTAAGGGCAAGCCAAGCAAATCGTTCACGTTAAATACGTGCTATATTACTCAGAACAAGCCACTTGCATCATTAAAATATGACAATTCCCTTATTGCTTTTCTGTTCCTCCTCATGAAAATAGTCAGATAAACAAGTACTTTTGCGCCCGTCTTTTAGAGGAATATACGCCTCCCCGTATAAACCACACTACAAAAGACGATCTACAGAAAAACGCAAAATGAACTTAAACACCACACTAACATTAAACGATAGCCAAATCAATGCTGGGCAAAAATCAATTCTTAAAGACAGCCTGGCCGGTGAAGCTATGGTAAATCTCTCCGGAGGCGCATTCATTACAGCTATGGCACTACATCTAGGTGCCTCTAACTTTCAGATCGGGCTACTTGCAAGCCTCCCTATTCTAACGAACATCTTTCAGCTATTTTCAATATGGTTGGTACAACGGTACAATAATCGTCGTGCAGTAACAGTCGTTAGTGCGATTCTAGGACGCTTCCCGATGTTGTTCGCCGCATGTCTTCCCTTCTTCTTTTCGAAAGAGGTCAGCCTTCAGTTGTTGTTGGTCATCCTCTTTATCCACTATGTTTTCGGATCCATTGCAGGTGCAAGTTGGAACTCCTGGGTAAAGGACTTAATCCCGGAAAACAGACTAGGAAGCTTTTTCTCAAAGCGCACAAAACTGATAACCATCTTAAGTGCTGCACTAGGACTGGCCATGTCGATTTCAATTGATTACGTAAAAGGAAATTACACGGAATTTCTAACGCTGATGTATTACAGCATATTTGTACTTGGTGGAATCATTGGCCTGGTTGGCGTGTATTGGCTTGCAAAGGCACCAGAGCCCACGCCGATTACCAATCAAGACAGTGTGCTTGAACAATTCAAGAAGCCATTGAAAGATAAAAACTTCAAGAACCTTCTTGTATTTAACGCAGCCTGGGCATTTGCTTTAAACCTTGCCGTTCCATTTTTTACCGTATACCTGATGAATACCATGGGTCTACCCCTTTCCTATGTAATCGGGTTTACGATCCTTGCTCAGGTCAGCAACATTCTTTCCATCAAAACGATAGGCCAATATGCCGATCGTTTTAGCAACAAGACGATTCTGAACATATGTGCACCGGTTTACATAACCTGTATCTTGGCCTGGGTATATGCTTCTATGCCTACCGAACGCGTGTATGGTTTGCTTATACTTACGGTAATCAGCATTTTCAGTGGTACTGCTACCGGCGGAATTAACCTTGCTTTATACAACATCGGGATGAAACTTGCGCCAAGAAGAGAGGCCATGGCTTACATGTCTTCCTTGAACATGGTGGTTGCCGTGTTTTCAGCGCTTTCACCGATGATTGGTGGGCTGCTCGCAGACACCTTTGCCAATCAGCAACTGTTATGGGACATCCAATTCAAAAACACGGAAGGTATAGTAAGCACCTTTGAAATCATCAACATACAAGGGTGGAGCTTCTTATTTATTCTTGGCGGACTCATGGCTGCCCTGTCATTAAAGCTATTATCTAAGGTGAAAGAACAAGGTGAGATCAGGCGTGAGTTGGTGATGAACTATATGCAGCTTAAGCTAAACAAAAAGATACGTAAGAATTCAACAACCATTTACCGCAGGGGCGTGGTCAGGCCGATTCTGAAAGCACAAATCATTTTTCGTGTGAAACCTGATGAAGCCGCCTAACATGTAAATAACCGGGGAGAACAGCCATCAGTAATACAAGCCCATAACCTTAGGATCAAAGATCAGTGGATCGATTTGCTCCCGGTGTGTTTCATAATCGCTACACTTGTGCAAAATTGCCTTGTTGTAATAATCTACTACACAGATTATCATTGCTTCCGCATCTGCTACAAGGCGTTCTCCCTCTGATAATCGTTCAACTTGCTTATAATCAAATGTTCTATAACCGGCAGCAGGATTAAAGTATATCAATCTGAACATATATAAATTTTACACTAACCTAAGGAATGTGGGAAAAAATGTGCAAAGTAAAAACATCGGTTTTGGGATGTATAAGTACTTTAAATCCATGTCATTCTTGATTACCTACGCGCAATAAACCTCCCCTGGCCACTCAGGTAGATATCCTTACTAAAACTCTTTTATTAAAGGGAAGCATTAAGACCTCAAACTGTATATTTGTAGCCGCATCAGGTATTGGTTATATCATCTGCGCTACGCTTTTAACATCATTCAACTCCTACATTATTGAACACGCTCCAGGCCTGGCTTAAAAAGTACTACAGAACATTAGCTGCCGTAACATTACTGGTCTTCATTTTTTTGGTAAGCATCGCCCAGAACTACCTGCTTTTCCACACACTCGTTGAACTGTTCTCCATAATCGTGGCCTTCGCAGTATTTACCGTGACCTGGAACTCCCGGAAAATGCTGGACAGCAACTATCTGTATTTTCAAGGGATCGCCTATCTATTCATCGGGGTGCTCGACCTGTTACACACGATTACGTTCAAGGGCATGAACATCATCGACGATACGATCTATTATTCTAACCAGTTCTGGGTAGCAACGCGCTTTCTCGAAGCAACGGCACTCGTTGTCGGCTTCACCTTTATTCATCGCAAGCGAAGAATAAACGTTGATGTTACATTCATTAGCTACCTGGTTGTAACCACATTGATCATTTGCTCGATATTAGTATGGGAAAACTTCCCGATTTGCTTTATTGACGGTGTTGGCCAGACAGCCTTTAAGATCTACGCCGAGTACACCATAATTGCAATACTTTTTGTAGGCTTGTATTTGCTAAAAAAGAACCGTCAACAGTTTGAGCCATCTATTTTCAGGTCTTTATGCCTATCCATATGCTTCGCCATTCTGACTGAATTCTGCTTTACGCTGTATGTATCTAATTACAGTGCTTCCAATGCCGTGGGACACTGTGCCAAGCTACTAGCGTTTTTCTTTACCTATAAGGCTGTTGTGGAGAAAGGATTTATCAATCCCACAACCTTGATCTTTAAGAATCTTAGCGACAGTGAGCAAAACTACCGTACCCTTTCTGAAAACCTGCCTGTATTGATCTTCCGGTTTGATGAAAAGGGAAAGTGCATTTATGCAAATAAAGCCGTTCAGGAGCTAACTGGTCATACACCTGATCTTCCATCCTGCCAGAACGTTTACAATCTGGGCTTGCCAGCAAATTTCGCAGAGGGCATTGAAGATTTGCTTGAGAAAGCCAGAGAGAGCAAGGCGGAACAGCAGTTGGACTTCAGTTTCGACGCCAACAGGCACTATGCGCTTAAAGTTATTCCTGAGTACACCTCTGGCCTGAAGGGCTTCTCTTACCTTGTCATTAGCTACGACATCACACAGCTGAAGATTAATGAGAAAGCGCTACAAGATTTAAACGCAACTAAGGATAAGTTTTTCTCCATAATTGCGCACGATCTAAAATCGCCATTTACCTCTATCCTGGCCTATAGCGACTTAATTGCGAAGAATACACAAAAATTCAGTCCGCCTAAATTAGAGCAGATGGCACTTACCATCCGCAGAGCAGCACAGAATGCGTTCGGCTTGCTTGAAAACCTGCTGAGTTGGTCCAGGTTACAAACTGGTGCGCTACTTCCTAAACCCGAGTTAATTGACGTTCGTCACCTTATTTTGGAACATATAGAACTGCTTTCACCCATTTCAATCATAAAAGACATTCAGATCGAGATGGCTGAAGACACGGTAGGTTTGGTTAACGCAGACAAACAGATGTTAAGCACGGTACTCCGTAACCTGACGTCAAACGCTGTGAAATTTAGTCACACCAATAGCAAAGTTGTAATCCGAGCAGTACCGCAGGATGATATCATATTGTTTTCTGTAAGTGATAATGGAACTGGAATACCTGAGCAATTGATCGACCGGCTGTTTAAAATGGAAAGCTCATTTACCACGATAGGCACAGAAAATGAAAAAGGCAGTGGCTTGGGACTTATTCTCTGCAAAGATTTTGTTGAAAAAAGTGACGGCAAGATCTGGGTGGAAAGTACATTGAATGTTGGAACAACTTTTTACTTCAGTATTCCCGCTGCAAATACCTAAACATACTTGTATTCATTTTACAATCACTCAAATTCGCAAAATAGACTGATAACTTTCGATATTTTTTAATTAAAATCTCAAGATTATCTAAAAACACATGGAATAAGACATAATTTATGCCCTCTTATAGTACATTCATAAAATATTAAACACAAAATCAAATATTTTTACATAAAAGCTCACCAACTAAGCTATTTCTGTTTATATTTGAAGAGGATTATTTGAATTTAAATTGTATTAGGAACAAAAAAGGCTTTTCAACATTTTGAAAAGCCTTTTTTGTTATAAAAGAAAACAGTTATACATCTATGTTATCCACCATTTGCCGGCAAGGTAAAGTAGAACTCTGAACCAACGCCAAACGTGCTTTCTACACCAATTTGCCCATTATGCCTGTCAATAATTTCCTTAGTCAGGTGAAGCCCGATACCAAGACCGGATACGTTAACCACGCCATCGGCACGATAGAACCTGGTGAAGATCTTACTTTTATGTTCCTCCTTTAACCCGATACCGTAATCCTTCACCCTTACGGTGACCACCTCTGCATCTTTAAATAATGAGATTTCTACCAGGTCCGCTGCAGGCGAATATTTAATTGCGTTGGTTAGTAGATTATTGATGACCTGCTCAATACGCTGTTTATCAGCATAGACGATTGCAGGCTCATTGGCATCATGAAAAATGATCTTATGCGTCTTGTAAGTGTAAGGAAAAGTCTCCATAACTTCTTTCAGCAACAACCTTAAGTCGAAATGCTCCAGATTAAACTGCAACTTACCAGCCTCAATTTTTGAAACATCCAGTAAGTCAGCAATCAGCGCGTTTAACTTTGCTACCTGATCCAGCGTTTTCTCAATAAACAGCGCATTCACACGGTCCTGCTTTTTCTTAGCAAGTAGCTGCAAATAGCCTTTGATTGTCGTAAGCGGTGTTTTTAATTCATGGCTCGCGAGTGCGATAAATTCATCTTTCTTATCACTCATCGTCTTGATCTCTTCGAATAGCCTTGAATTTTCAAGCGCAATGGCAGCTTGTGAGGCAATACTCTCTACGAGATCTTCATGCTCGGCACGAAACTGTCCCACTTCGGGATGTCCAAACAACAATCCGCCAATCACCTCACCGTTGGCTGAAACAACAGGCACAGCGAGGTAACTTTTAACATCCAAATGGCCGCTTGGCATTCCGAATAGAGGCATATTCTTTCCATAGCGGCTGTCCATGGTCACGTCATCTACCCTGATGACTTCACTATTGCTAAATGTCGGCTTGAACAACGCTGTATGCCTTGGCATGCCCAGGGATTCAAATTGGGCGCTTGAGGCTCCTGAAAGCGTATAAAGCATAAAAGCTTCACCATTGTCATCGTAAGTATTGTAAAAGAAAGCCCCAAAGGATGCTCCAGTGATTTGCGTGGTCACATCCGTAACTTGCTGAAGGACTTCTTTCACTTCCAGCTGTTCCAGTATAACCTTACCAATAGAATTCAGCAACTCCAGATTCTGCGCATTGCGCTTAATGGATGCCTGGGCTTCAACCTGCTCGGTGATGTCCCTTGCAATCTTAGATGCCCCTATGATATTTCCAGAGACGTCTTTTACGGGCGAAACCGTTAGCGAAATTGGGATCAATTTTCCTATTTTCGTCATCCGAATGGTCTCGAAATGTTTTACTTTATTCCCCTGGCGGATCTGACCCAAGATGTTATCTTCTTCCTTAAGCCTTTCTGTGGGTATCAGGATCGAAACCGGTTTTCCAATTACCTCTGTTTCTGTATACCCGAAAATTCTTTGAGCGCCTTGATTCCAACTGGAAATAATCCCATTCAGATCCTTGCTTATGATGGCATCATCAGATGATTCCACAATTGCTGATAATACAGACTGTTTGGTTTCGTAAGAAGTTTTTGCCGTAATATCAACAAAGGTATTTTGCGTTCCCGAGAACGTACCCTGATCATCAAAAGTCGGAATAGCAAATACAAGCAACCGCTTGAAGGTCTGATCCGGCCGCTCAATTACGATCTCCTGATTTTCAAACCTTGCGATTTGTTGTAGTGCTTTCGCCATAGGCGAATCGCTGAGGTTCATTGATCTCCCATCTGGAAAATGAATCCTCCATGGCCCGCTCCAAAATTCCTCACCTATCACCGGAACCCTTCCCCACAATTGAACTGCCGCCGGGTTGAAATACGTTAATCGCCCATCCTGATCACTCGTGTAAATGGCTAAGGGCGAATCTTCAATTAGGGACTGGTATTGTTTATTTTTTTTATCAATATCAACAAAGTCCTGCATATTGTTTCAAGTACGTGTTAGCTTGTAAAAGTAATAAATCATTCGGCATATTCATTTCACGTAAAACGAATATTTTCTGTGAAGTTTTTAATTCAAATGGCCTATTCACAAGCCTGCCTCACATAGCTAAAGACTTGAAAGCCTAAGACTTACTGCCTTTACAACATCTGCATCAGTCAACCTAAATGGAACGTCCCTTGAAAATGAACCGTGAACCTCCCGGGCACCTGTGCGCTTGATCACTTCTTCCACATTGTTCAAGTTGAGCCCGGCGCCTGGCATGATCTCGATCCGACCTGCAGCAGCTGTTATCAAGTGTTTAATAACATCGGCACCTGCGACAGCGGTGGCCGCACCGCCAGACGTCAATATCCTTTCAAAACCGAGTGTTATCAATTGCCCCAAGCCCTGATGCATATCCTTCAAGTCATCAAAAGCCCGGTGGAAGGTCGCCGGCATAGGATGTGCAATTTCAAGTAAGGCCTTACAGCGCTCTTCATCTATGGTTTGATCCGGATTTAAGATACCGAAAACCACACCATCACATCCCAGGGCTTTACAATTGAGAATGTCGGCCTTCATAACTTCAAATTCAACATCTGAATAGACGAAGTTCCCGCCACGAGGACGTATTATCGGGTATAATTTTATATGCAGTAGTTTTCTAGCCAGGGCAATTTGCCCGTATGAAGGCGTTGTTCCCCCTTCAAGAAGATTATCACATAATTCCACGCGGTAGGCACCAGCTTCCTGTGCAATCAATGCTGAGTTGACACCATTTGCACACACTTCTAACTTCACCATAGCCTAGTAGTAGCTTTTGCCTGGAATTAATAGGTCCTGTTTCACGTCATTGCATACCGCATAGGAGAAGCCTTTCTGGATGGCATAAGCGCCATGTTCACCCTTTTTATTAATGGCAAGAAAGCCAACTTGTATGTTTTTTGCGATCTCGGGTTTCTTCTTGATGATCCGCATAACTGTTTCCTTACATGCTGCTTCTGGAGAGTAGCCCTGACGCATCAGTTCCACAACTAGAAAAGAGCCGACATTGCGTACCACCTCCTCACCTACACCCGTAGATGTGGCGCCACCAACCTCATTATCCACATACAAGCCTGCGCCTATAATCGGACTGTCGCCAATTCGGCCATGAAGCTTGTACGCCATTCCACTTGTAGTGCAACCTCCGGAAATGTTTCCGCTTGCATCAATCGCCAGAATGCCGATGGTATCATGATTATATTGGTTTCCTGGTAGCATTTGCGGACTACTTTTTTCGTATTGCTTGTTTTCGATGTTCATCACCGGCGCATATTCCGCGGTTTTCAACCACTCTTTCCACGCTTTTTCACTTTCAGGTGTAAGCAGGTTTTCTTTAGGGAAACCGTTCTCCAATGCAAACTGAAGTGCTCCTGCACCGGCAAGCATCACATGTGGTGTTTTCTCCATCACCTTCCTGGCAACAGATATCGGGTGTTTGATGTGCTCCAGCGCAAGTACTGCACCGCAATTGCCCTGCTCATCCATAATGCAGGCGTCTAAAGTCACATTGCCATCACGGTCTGGCAGACCACCATACCCCACCGTTTGATTCTTCACATCCGATTCAGGCACCCAACCGGCTTGCTCAACTGCATCAAGCGCTCGCCCACCTTTAGAGAGCACCGCCCAGCCAGCCTTGTTCGCTGCAACACCAAAATCCCAGGTAGAAATGATGATTGGCTTAGCTGCCGCTGAAATGGTTTCTGAAGGTACGATGTCTGCAATGGCTTGCTGATTGATGGCTAACATTCCTGCAGATACTGCAGAGGCTTTTATGAATTTCCGACGATTAAACATGTTGATGGGTATAAAGCTTAAAAAGCCAAATTAAAGAAAAGAAATCAAGCTTATCCAGGATTTTGTTATCCACCAATTGCTAATCTAGGACAAACACTTTCAAGAATAGCTAAGCCATACAACTGATGCGCAATACAAATACCCGCGGCATTTAGCACGCAAAGTTCTTTCTTCTTTCAAACAATGCACTAAAACTAGCGTTCAGTTGGTTTTAGACATTAACATAGAATAGCCCATGCCCATTATAGCCGGAATAGAAACGCTCACAGACCTATTAGCAACGGATCAGCTCGAAGCCTTAGAAAAAGCAGCTGAAATCCATAAAATGCAATCTAATATCCAGTTTACCATCAAAGATGTTCGCGATCAGAAGATCTACATGGAGGTCAGTCAATCTGAAACACGATCCAAGAAATATGCGAACGAAGCAACCTTAATCAAGCGTGCACATGAGGTCTTTGACAAATGGTTCCCAGAATACGAGCTTGATATTGAACCAACAACTTATGGCCTTACGCCTACATCGGTGGTCACTCCGGCCTGGTTGGAAAGAAAAATGAAAGAAAAGAACGTCCGTATCAAACAGATTGCTTTCGACACCGGTGTCGATCGGGATAGCATTGCAGACTGGGTTTCCGGGAAGCGGTCCATGAGTCAGATTGTTAAAGCCATGTTCTTTTTCTACCTCTCCAAATAGTATTAATTCGGCATTTACATTGCTTTAAAAAACAAAATTTCTATTTTCTGATTATAGTATGTAAGTAAAACACACATTATGAACAGAACGATAGGATTAATTTTGATTGTACTTGGCGTTGTGATGCTAATCTGGACAGGATTTTCTTACACCAAAAAAGAAAAAGTGATTGACGCAGGACCGATTCAAGTCTCTGCAGACAAAGAAAAGAGTGTAAACTGGCCCCCATACCTCGGCGGTATTTTATTAATCGGCGGAATTGTGGTTGTTGCAACCGCTAAAAAGTCTTAGTAAAAACGCTAGGCATCCTTCAAAGACTCATGGCTTTTGTTGATGATCTCCATAATGATTTCGTCAAGTTTGGCCGCAGAATGATCTAGATACGTCAAAACAGACGTTTTCGTTGCTTCGTCTGTGGCCGGATCTTTTAGCAGTGCCATTAATCCGAGAATGCTCGTAAGTGGACCCCTTACCAGGTGTGCCTGTGTCCAGGCAATTTCCTTTAGTCTGCTGTTGTGCTCTTCGACCGCCTTGGTGTAAGCAACACGTTCGCTGATGTCCTGAAATGCACCAATCATTTTTACAACACCTCCGGTTTCCGGATCAAATATCAGGAACCCGCGGTCTAGTATGTCTTTGTATGAACCATCTGCACATCTAAACCGGTATTCACTGGTCCAGCGCGATAGTTTATGATCAACATTGTACTGCACCACGCCTGTTACTCGTTCCAGATCTTCTGGGTGCACACGTTCATACCACCACTGGTAATCCGATTCTAAACAATCATACCCAAATATGGATTGAATACCCTGATTCCATATCACCTTACCATTTTGGTGATTTAAGTCCCAAATCGTGTCGCTGGTTGCCTTGGAAACAATGTTTAAGCGTTCCAGATGTTCTTTAATCTTCAGCTCCTGTTCTACCCTATCCGTAACAATACGCGCATTGCAGATAATGCCATCAATCGCCTCATCCGCACGCATATCCGTTATGATCGTTTCCATCCAGTGTGTCCGGCCCAGCTGATCTGTAAGCCTATAAGGCGCTAATTTGATGCTTTTCTTTTCCGCGAGTGCTTCCATTTGTTCAATCAGATACGCCCGATGGTCCTCATGAATAGCAGTAAACGCATTTTTCCCGACTACCTGCTCCGGCGTAATGCCCATCAGGCGCTCAATAGTAGGACTCACGTATTTATAGACCCCATCTCCGTCCATTATCGCAATTAGATCTGAGCTTTCCTGAATCAAAGTTTTGAAACGTCGTTCACTGTCAATTAAAGCTCTTTCAAACCTGGTCTTTTCCGTGATGTCTATAGCAACCACAAGCCGCGCTTCTTTTGTCCCGTAATGGATGGAATTTCCTTTGATGTGTACGAGAATAGTTTCTCCCGATTTCTTAAGGTGATTTCCAATTATCGAGTGTGGTTTACCTGGTTCAACCTCCGAGCGGAGTGTTTCAAGGAACGCTGCTGCCTCAGCTTGCGGTCTGATATCTTGAATGGACATGGATAGAAATTCCACCTTTGAATATCCATAATGCGCAACTGCAGCTTCATTCACATCAAGCAATTGTAACGTATGCAAATCATATACCCACATTGGCAAAGGGTTCAATTGAAAAAGCTCGCTAAAAGTGTTCTTCAAAGTTTCAAGCTCTTCTTCCGCCTTCTTGCGGGATGTAACATCCCGGAGGACGCCAATCATGCGTTTCGCGCGGCCATGCTCATCCCGCAGGATGTATCCATTTTCCTCCACCTCAGCATAACGCCCATCCATCCTCATCAACTTATAATCAGAAGTCCAGTTTTGTGCACCAGGATTGCGTAGCGTTTCATCCAAGCTCCGCTCCAGACGTTCAATGTCCTGGGGATATATCAACGCTTTCCATTTATCAATCGAAAACCGACCTTCTGTCGGGCAACCATAAGCATGATAAAAAGCATGTCCCCATTCAATATGATCCATTTCAATATCCCAGTCATACATGGCATCGTTGGTTGCTTTATTTACATAATTGTACCGCTCATTGCTTAACTGAAGGGCGCACTCCATCTGCTCGCGTCCTTCCAGCTCTTTCAAAAGCCGTCCATTGTTCTCTTCCAGCTTCATTTCTGCAGCAACGAGTGCTGTCACATCTGTAGAACTTTGAACGATGTAGCGTAGCGTTCCAGATTCGTCAAGTAGCGGATAGGTTTCAATGTTCCAATAGCGCAGCTCTGGCATAATAATAGCCTCGGACGGTAAGTCATAGCGATGTTTTAAGACAAGGTAAGGTGTCTTGGAGTTGAGTACATGATCAAAGGCTTGCGTAATATTTACGGTCCTGCTCCCATCGTCATCCACATTAGCCGGGAACACAGTAAAAAATGGTTTTCCGATAAGATCCTCGGCATTTTTATAGGTACTGACCAGAAAAGCTTTATTGACCGCGGCAATGGTAAAATCCGGCGCGTCGGGTTGTAAAATGACGCTTGGAGTGGGCATAGCATTGTAAAGTAGCTCAATCTCTTTCAAGTTGACCATAAGTGATTGCGTAATAGGATGATTGGTAGGGTGGCCTTTTGCCAAAATAAAGATAGGATATTTCTCAGCTTTTCAATAGAAAAGCTGGGATTGAAAGTGTAACTCGTCTATGATGCGAATGCTGTTTGTAGCTTGGACAGGTAAGCAGTAGCATTTGATTTCATAAATATCACTTCCCTACATTGATTGAAAAGTATGTAAACCCTTAATGCCTGAATGAATTTGTCGAGTTGCGATTCGCTGACTTCAACATCTTCAAAATGGATGTTATGTACAATTAAAAGCTTGTTTTTTCGGTCCGCTTTTGCATCCATCCTCGCAATGAAGCAATCTCCTGCAAGTACCGGCAGGGAAAAATAGCCGTACTGCCGCTTAGCCGCTGGAACAAAACACTCTAACTGATAATCGAAATTGAAAAATTCTTTTAAACGGTGTCTAAATACATTCAAAAGATCAAAAGGAGAAAGAATGAAAACATCTCCAGCGGTCACAGGAGCGGTATTCTGTTCCTTTAGCATATAATATACGTCCTTCAAACCTTCAACCTGAACCTGAATTACCGCACCCTCTAGAATCATTTTTTCCAGCTCCGCTTTAATAGCATTGTCCTTAACCCGGCGGCTACGCCAGCGTAGTTCTTTTGCTGCGCCGATGCCCAAGGCGGATAAGGTTCTATGTATGATATATCTGGCGTATGCTGCTGCCGTTGGGAGGGTCTGATTTATTTCATCCGGAACCAGGTTTAATGGCAGTTCATACACCTTCTGAAATTTTTTATCTCTGCGGATCATCAACTTCCCTTCCAGGTACAGCCGCTCTAGCGCTACCTTTGCCGGGCGCCAGTCCCACCAACCCGAACTTGCTTCCTGCCGGTCATTTTCGAAGTCGCTCACCCTTACCGCTCCGTCCCGCTCCACCTGATCCAGTATTTGTGCCATCAAATGGAGTATCGGCTTTTTCAAGACCGGACGGCTCAGCTCAAAGGCCTGCTTTACCGGTAAAGTATAACGAAAGTCGTACATCGGCATGTACCCTGCATCAGAAGCGAAGTATTCGAAAACAAGTCCTTCTTCGCAAAGTTCCGTAAGCCAGCTGGTTTGATAATCCGGCACTCTCGATGCAAATACATGATGATGGGCCCGTTCAACCACTAGATTCGTATCCAGCTGCACAAACCCCAAGTGTTTGATAACTTCATATACAGCTGCTTTGCCAAATCCAAACTGGCCCGTCCTGGACAAGCCCGCGGCATCTAAGATAATCTGCCGCGCTTGCCGCTTTGATAATACAAGCTGTTCCGACATAGCGAGCTAAATGGCGACAGACAAAGCTTTTTTCATTTCGCAGATTGCATCGGTGAAATCAGCAAATCTCTTACTCTTACCTATATGAATCAAAATTCCATTCATACGATTGGCTAAGTCTGTCATCGGCATGTGCTCCAACGTTCTAAATTCCTCTTTCCACACTTCTAATTCGTAAACCCGCTGATTCTGAAAGCCTGTCGTAACACGGTCGTTATCTGTACGCATGAATCTTAGCTGCCCCATGCTGCTGGTGAGTGCCTCGAAATCTACAATGATGCCGTCATAAATAAGCTGGTTGACAAAGGTGTTTTTAAAGAGGGTCTCAATTTGGGCATGATCAGCTGTTTTCACATTAGGCAGTATGACGCTGTACTTCGTCAGTCCGTTTGTAAACAACCAGCATTTTTTTCGGTCGACAAGAAATACGGTGGCATTCCACTTCCCAAGCGGACTTGTTTCAACAGCAGCATCCACGGTAATCATCTTCGGAATTAATTTCTCTAGCTTCTTAGTGGCGTAAATCATTGTAGGCATAACGTGGGATTAAATTAGTCAAATGATGTACTTCTCTTTAAATTTCAGAAGAAAGTTAAACAATGCAGTCCTGGTTAACAAACATCTCAGACATATTCGCCTTCAGAGGCCCTTCCTGTTCACGATGAGGCCACACCAACCTGTAACTTATAAAAGGTTTAAACGCAAAAAAGCCTCTAAGTTTGCACTTAGAGGCTTTTTAGTCGGGGTGGCAGGATTCGAACCTACGACCTCCACATCCCAAATGTGGCGCGATACCGGGCTA
>Ga0265798_10000197_pt1 | contig 110044 bp, 93 predicted proteins | sample P3T30metagenome_FD_192430 | JGI IMG/M metagenome (GOLD analysis project Ga0265798, IMG submission 192430) | Plant litter microbial communities from East Loma Ridge, Irvine, California - P3 T30 | ecosystem: Environmental > Terrestrial > Plant litter > Unclassified | place: USA: California... | reverse complement strand
CCAAAAGCAAGAAACGCGTCTCCTTCGCCGAAGAGCTCGACGTCGCCAAACCAAGTTCCCCACCCCAGAAAGCCACCAAGCCTGTCGAACGAGATGCCGTGGCACCTGTGGTTGCACCCATCGTCGGAGGCGTCACCGAACGCCCAACCACAGCCTCCCCTTCCCTCCCTACCACCCTCCCACCACAAAAGCTCTCCCGCTTCAAGCAAGCCCGCGCCGCACCCGAGCCCGACGACGGGTACGACGACAATACCACCTCAGGCGCAGCTCCCACCGGCCCACCCGGAATTCCCATGGCCGACACTCTGCTCGAGCGCAAGCCCACGAAAGCCTCGGCCCCGGACCCAGACGGCTACGACCCGCTTCTTGCCCGCAGAGAGTTGGCGAGCGAGTACTACCGCCGCCGCAACGACATGGTGCGCGAGCAAGGAGGCTTCAAAGTGCAAAAGGACGAAGACGAGGATCTGGGCGATCTGATGGAAGAGCGCGAGGACGGGCAGGTGAAGAAGGTTAGTCGGTTCAAGGCGGCTAGGTTGGGGAAGTAGTAGCGGACCTGACATGATTGAATGATTGGTTGATGGAAGGCAAGAGAGAGCGCGAATGAAACGAGGGAAAGATGAATTAACGCAAGGAAATGAGGAAAGGAGGAAAGGAAATGAGAATCAAGCATGAATGAGTATGAGCACGAAAGGATCAAACTTTGCATGGGAATGGAACTGGGAACCGGAGCTTGTCAAACGCATTTTCGAAGAAGATTCCCCAAAGCATACGCGAAGGTTCTTTTTGGCCTGGTTGCGGTGCGACCGCGATTGCTTTTTTATATACCGACGCGAATTACTGCGCGTTCTAGATGATCCGGAAGAGAGAAATTGCAATGAGCAACACACGTCTATTGGACTCTGCCCTTTTGCTCTACAAGCCCCAAGCCCATCTGCTGAAGTACATGCACGAAAAGACAATATTCATGGGTGAATAACGTGTAACATGAACGCCTCATTTGTGCCGATTGTAATTACTTCAACACTGCTTCGTGATATGTAAGACAGCTGATGCTTGTTGGAACAAAGCGCGCCTTTTTCCTTCAGACCCCAGTACTCACATTCGCTCAAACGCCTTGAACACCTTGCTAATTTATACCGATCGAACGCCCAAAGAACATGCTATTTGTAAAAACACACAGAAATCAGAAAACTTCGCAACGCCCATCTCGCAATAGCACGCCATGTGTTGCAAAGAGGAGGAGCAGCAGCCACCTTTCCTTTCCCATTTCCCTCCACTCTTGACTGCTTCACTTCACTCCGCCTCACTTCCCCCAAGACTTGGCCTCCATGCCATCCGGCGGCAGCGTCTCGACCTTGCCCTTGCTGACCTCTTCCCAGTTGGTGCTGAGCGAGGTGCCGTTGCTCTCGGTGTAGCTCTTCATCATGGCGCGCTGGACCTCGGGCGAGGCGTCTTTATAGAGTTTCTTGAAGAACGAGTTGGCGCCGTCGCCCTCGTCCTCGTCGTCGCCGTCGGCAATGCTATCCCAGTTTTTGGGCCCGGTTTTGGACGAGGTTGGGTAGGCCGGACCTTTGGTGGAAGGTGGGGCGGTGAAAGTGGTGGGTTTGATAGCTTCGGTGTTTGAGGAGGTGGTGGTGGGAGCGTCTGCGACTACTGGCTCGCTGCTTTCGAGGGAGTGCCATTTTTGGCCTGGGGTGACTTTGGAGAGGATGATTTCGACTTTGGAGGGTAGGATGCGGGTGATGCAGTTTTCGGGGTTGACTGCGGCGAAGAGAGGGTCGAGGGTGTAGTCGAAGGTGGAGCCGCTTGAGGCGACGGGGAAGGTAATGTTCATGGTGCGCTCTGTGATGCTGATTTGTGTCTTGTCTGCGGGAACGCCTTTCGCGAGCAAGGTGAGGTAGACATTCTGGTTGTTCTGGTACCAGTCGGTGCGGATCTTGTCGACAGGAGTCTGCTGGACGGGCGCAGGTGCAGGCGCAGGTGCAGGCGTAGACGAAGTCGCTGCAGAACTGGGAGCGCCGTTCGTGTTTGATGCCTGTGGTCCCGATTCGCCAACCCGTAGCGCCGCGGCGTCAAGATCAGGAATCTCCTTGACAGTCACCTGCATCTGCTCGTGGTCCTCTCCAAGCGTCTTCACCTTATAATCGATTTGGCCTGACCACATGCCGACTTCCTTATGATCCTTGTTCATGCCCTTGACCACACCAAGCACAGCGCGAGCGTCGCCGTAGCGCTGCAAGTTGTATAGAATGATCCCGCGACGCAACTGCGCGTCAATGATGAGCTCCCTCTTTTCACGCTTGTGGGCGTACACTACCGCTGCGTTTGCGTCGGCGAGCGCTTCTGTGTACTGCTTGTTCCTCTGGTAGGCCAAGGCGCGGGTGGTCAGGTAGGCGGGTGAAGTAGGTGACTCTTTGAGGGCGGATGTGAGTGCGACGATAGCCTCGTCAGGCTTCTTGTCTTCGATCAGCTGCTTTCCGCGGGCATGTTGAGAGGCCATGGTGGGCTGTCTCGGTGTGCGCTGTTGGCGGGCGAATGTTGAGTTGAGTGTGTGAGGATTGTGAGGTAAATTGCGAGAGCGTTCAGTGACAGGTGCGAGAGAGTGGAGTGATAAGCGCGTGAGGTTTGTTGTCGGAGCAGTGATAAGTAGGTAGAGTCGCAAAAGGAAGCTTCGAGAGTTGACAGAGTTGAGTGGAAGACATGACATGACGACCCCGCGACAACAGAACAGACCCTGGTCGATCACTTCCATGCCAAGAATTCACATGTCAAGAAGAACGACCTCACTTAATCCTTCATTCACATTCATAGAGTAAATTGAATCAGACAACATGTCACGCTTCTCGGTAAAAACTTTCCTCTCTCAGGCCAAACGGCAGTTGCAACAAGCAAGCAAGAGCGAAGCCACAACCGCCTTTGTGGTCGGCAATGAATCCGCAGACCTCGACTCAATCGCCAGTGCACTCGTATACGGCTACATCCAATCCTCACACCCGGAAGCCAGACGATCAAACATAGTCACCATACCTCTGACAAACATCCCCGCCCGGGACCTGGCCCTCCGCCCTGAACTCACCACCCTACTCTCCCACGCCAACCTCCTCCCATCCGACCTCATAACCCTCGACGACCTCCCTCCCAACCTCCCCGCCAACAAAACCTCCTGGACGCTCGTAGACCATAACGCCCTAACCGGCACCCTCGCCACAACCTTCGCCAACTCGAACGACGCCTCGAACCTAACCGGCTGCATCGACCACCACGACGACGAGTCCTTCATCCCCGCCACCGCCTCCCCGCGCCTAATAACCAAAGCCGGCTCCTGCTGCTCGTTGATCGCAAACCACCTTCACGACCCCTGGGTCCAACTCGCCCTCTTCTCGTCCTCCATCGGAGCAGCCAACGGCCAGCAATCCTACCTCGTAATCGACGACACGGCTTACACTTCGACCTGGGATGCCCAAGCCGCCTTGCTAGCCTTGGGAGCAATCTTAATCGACACGCAGAACTTGACCTCCACGCACAAAGTCACTCCCCACGATGAGCGGGCCGTCAGGAGTCTGGAAGCTTTCATCAACATGTCTCCCAAACTGGGGCCCAAGTATGACCGCGAGGCGTTTTATTCGAGATTAGACGCCGCGAAATCAGACATCTCTTCGCTCTCTCTGACGGATATCCTGAGGAAAGACTACAAGTCCTGGAGCGACGGCGGGCTCGAACTGGGCGTCGCGTCGGTCGTCCAGGGCCTTTCTTTCCTGCGCGGAAAAGCCGGGGCAGAAGCTGACGAAGGAGGCATCAATGCTCTGGTACGTGCTTGCGGCGACTTCGCCAAAGAAAGGGATCTGGGGTTGTTCGCTGTCATGACGGCCTTCACAAACGACAAGGGCGATTTCGAGAGGGAGCTGCTGTTGGTTTCGATGCAAGAGGGGAAGGCGACGGAAGCGGCGGAGAAGTTTGTTGAGAAGTCGAAGGGGGAATTGAGATTGGTGGACTTGCGCAAGGGAAGCGGGGATGAGATGGATGGGGGAGTGGTCTGGTTGGGGATCTGGCGGCAGGAGAATCTGGAGGCGAGTCGGAAGAGGGTTGGGCCGCTGTTGAGGGAGGCGATGAGGGGATGATCTAGTCGTGCCGTCAGGTGTCTTGGGGGATCGGGGGAAAGGCTATCTTTGATGCATGTAGACCAAAATGATGATAAGATATGATACTTTGATTTGTTTTGATTTGTTTTGTTTTTTATCGCGTACGGCATCAGTACAGCAGACCTATTGGCGCTTTCAGCGACCTGCCCAGCAGCGCCTTGAGCATCATGTCATGTCAGAAGCGCAAATCTCTACCGTTCAATCACAGGCCCAACAGGCCCCTGTTCCCTCTCTATCCGATTTAGCAGAGTGCCCTGAGCGAAAGTGTTCTCGCCGCTAAAGTCCACCATTGGACCTTTGGCCCTAGACCCATCAATAACACCTCTGCCTTTAGTGCCCCCTCCCCATCCCTCTTGCGACTTAGCCAGCAAGCCTTCGCCCGTGAAAGCAGAACCTGCGTTGGCAGCGTGGTCACTAGCAGCGGCGCGTGCAGTGGTGGGACGGGCGGTAGCCGGTCTTCTTTGGGACGCGGTCGGTCGTAAGCTGCGCTGGTGATCGGCGCCGGAACGCGAGTTGGAGCGCTGCTTGGTTATGTCTTGGTTCCCCGGTGCGTGGCTGCGGCCGCGCCAGTCGGTGGAAGAGGGGATGCCGAGCGCGTCTTCGGGCGAGGTGGCGGCGTCAATGAGAAGGCCGCCGGGTCCGATGTTCTCGGGGACGTGGCCGCGGCCCATGGGCACCTTCGGATTGTGCTGCGGTGGCTCGGGGTATTGGGGTGTCAGGTCAACGAGTGGTTTGTGGCCGCCGGGGCCTTGATTTGCGCGCTGCGAACCGGAGCGGCCAAGATCACCTGAGGGGACTTGGCGTGGATTGCGTCGGGTTGAGGTCTGACGACGGAGTCCATCGGAGGATATTTGGCGGATAAGATTGTTATCTGCGACGGCCAGCTGCTGATGCTGTGGGTTGCGAGCAGCAGCTTCTCGTTGTCGGGTACTAACCGAACGTCCGAGCAGACTATTTGGTGGGAACTCTTCCGACTGGCTTGGATCGGATGGTCTTCGATCTTCGGTAGTGGGTTGTCGTACGAGATTGACAAGAGGCTCGTCTTCTGCCAATTTGGGCTTGATCGGGCCGTTTTGTCTTCTCGTGCTGGGCCTTCTTGTGGGTGCTGCGGCACCTTCCAGTTGATTGCTGCGATCTTCCGCGGACGTTACTCTTGTCGCTCTGGGTGCCTGTCGTTGGGACGGACGTCTGCCAATCTGGTCGGCATCCATCAGTGGCTTGAAACTGCCGAGCTGATAATGCGAGGCTGTCGAGTCCATCTTCTTATGACCGTGTGCGGTGAAGCTGGTGCTAATCCCTCCGTCCTTCTCGGCATAAGCGTCCGGCGTCGGAGACTTCGTTGCCTCGCCCATTACGTTGACGAGATACCAGCTCCGCCATCTCTGAACCGCATCGTAGAATTCATCGGCGGTCCGCCTATCGTTGGAACAAAAGAAATGTACAAAATTCTCTGTCGTTTCAAACATGCTCGATTTTTGCTGCGATTTGATCGCCAAGCAGATCTTTTTCGGCGGCTTGATCTTCTTCTTCATCTTCTCCTGGGTTGGTCTGTAAATGTCATAATCGCTCAAGTGACAGACGTTGAGCTGATCCCTGGGTTTGTCGAGATCTTTCTGGCATGTGATTTGTCCGTCTGATTTCAAGGTGATGAATCGCTTCTCCCACTTGCCAGGCTTCTGCGAATAAGTTAGAAGCCAGAAAGCCTCCTCCGGCCGCTTCGTTGGAGCACCGCTGAAGCTGAGTTCTGGTTCTGATGTCCCAGTCCCCGGATCAACCAAGATCAAGCTGTTCTGTTGGTCAGTGTCCCAGCTGTTCATCACATTACGAACTGGCTCGTATCGGCGGAGTGGTCGTTGAATACCAACGGTGCCAAAGTGTTCTAGAATCACCGCAGACTTGACATCGATCCTTTCGCTCATGGTTGTTGAGGCGCTTTTGATCAGATCCACACAGGTCGTTGTAGGTGTTACGGGGAAGATCATCCTCGACTTCCCGCACTCAACAAGCACCTTTCTATCTCCTGCGTTTACAGCTGACACAGGCGCGTCTGAACCTGGCATCACAACGCCGCCTCCAGCGACAATGTACTTTGGACGATGATCTGACAAGGGCCGTGTCTGTGTAGGTCCCGTAGCTTCCTTCTTTCTCTTGAACAAACCAAGACAGCCGCCCTGGTCATCGCTTTCGTCTTCGTATTTGGGTAACATGATTGTGCTCCTAGTAGCTTTGATTTGCCCAGACTGCGGCGGCCCATCTCGTTTGACAGGCGGAGGCGTCGGTTCGGCGGGTTCGGGTCGTGGAGGAGGGAACAGTTCTCCCGTTGGCGGTGGAAATTGCGACAATACTGCAGGAGCAGGTGTGACACGTCGGCTATGATCTTGTTCTGCACCCGAGTCGTACGTTTCACTCGGGAGTCGTCTCAGTTCTTGTGCGCCTGGGTGAGCAGACGGGCTGATGTGCCTTTCGCGATGTGCGCCTGCGTGCTGGTTCCCATGCCTGCTGGGTGGAGCGTTGGCAGTCGTAGGTCGAACATATCGGTCGGGCGGCGAAGTGGTCTTTTCAAGGGCATGAGAGAAGGGTGATCTATCCTGGCCGTGGGAGGTACCAAGGCGGCCCTGATCGTCTGTCGAAGGGCTCGTTCCTGTGTTGCCTCTCTTCCGGTGATAGCGCGACCTGCTCCGCGCGACTCCATCGTCTTGGGGCGGAGTGTCTACTTGAGGCAGCGGAGGCACTTCGGTGGCACCATCCTCTTGAGCGCGTTGGGCCTTTTGGCGTTGCGATCGGTAACGGGAGACTTTATGTTCTGGGTTGGCGGGTTGGTCTGCCATGGCGCATGTTGCGACTGTTGGAACGGGCGAACGGCGGCAAGGCGACTCGCGACGGCGCGTATATGTACAGAGAGGGAGAGGAGGCAAGCCTGAGGCGATTCGCTTAGGAGTAAGAAGTAACTCCTTCGCTTGTGTTGGTGTACGTGGGTGGGCGCGTGACAGTGGTGGAAAGTGGGTAGTGATCGACGACTAATTTCGCATCGGCAATTGGCGTAATAGCAGGGGCATACACTACTGTGTAATATATGACAGAGAGGACGAGAGGACGAGGGCAGTAGTTGTATGGCGAGGACGACAACGACAACAACAACAACCAGAATAGCAGCGGGCCAGGAGAGGGAGTCAGTCGCAGAAGTGAAACAATCACTGTTTACGCTTTGGACGGCGGATCTAATGTTGGAAAGGGACCACCTAGACGCACGCACACACACGCTATATGCACCATTGTGGGGGAGGCCGTGGCAAGGCTGGACGAGGCTTGAAGGCGCGTATTCCAGTATTATTATTACTATTGTGGAATCTGGGCACTGGCCATTCACTACTGAGGGGGGCGTGAGTGAGGTCTTCTCACCGTATCGCCGTCTCGTCTCGCCTTTCGTAGTACACTCCACGTGTGCATACTACCTAGGTATGTACACCAACACGTTCATTTACACAGTCGCCAAATCACTCTACAAACACGCTCTCCAAGTAAACGCGCACACTGCATGCAAGTACTTTACAAACATCAGCATCGGCTCGGCCCTGCTGCCTCCTGCAACCCTGATCCAGAGCACCAGGACAGCCTTATAGCCGACCCTTGTCTTGCCCTGACTGCAGAGTCCATTTACACTCTAGACATCACCGTGTCACTGCTACCCGTGTCCGAAGTTGTTCTTGTATGGGTGTCACGATACACATATCTTTTGATACACCTCACAGTGCACTTCTGATGAAGAACTGGGACGCAAGCCATTTCACACGATTGTACAAACGCCACTCCGATTGGCTTCAATAATCGCATCTGCATCTACCCTAGCGGTTGCTACCGTCGCTAGATTGCCTGTTGAGCCTTCATACCTGTTTTGGGTCGAGATGCGGCATATCGCAGCCTTCAAAGTTCCACAATCTCGTCTTCGTCCAACAGCAGGATGAGGAAGTGAGGGAAGGAACCGCCTTAACGACTGCTGCTTTCCGTAAACCTTGATCTGTGCACCCTCTTGCAAGTCGTTCGCGAGTTGTCAACACATGCTCCTCCTTCGGTCCAAACAATGACATGTATCTGCCCTTCACTCTGCCAATGCATCGGATGCAGGTAACAATATGCCAGGATACACCAGCATAAGTTGACCACACCACTTCGATACGTTTGATACACCTTAGATATCTCTGAAGCTCGCAAGTATGGATCCGCGATCGCAGCGTATGCTGCTCGTCGTACTCATCATGGTTTTGACCATCTTACTGTGCAAAGACTTTGGCGAGAGTGGGACAGTACGGCGCCTGACCCAGCATGCTGCTTCTTTTGCTGGTCGAAAGGCGAATGAGGCGTCGCAACACACGGCTTTTGAGCCTGCCAACGCAACACTCGGAGTAAGTGACTTCAAAACCCAATCAGGTGTCCAACTTCTTGCTAACACGGTGGCCGTCCAGTTCGGTGCAGTCATTGCAGTATCCCGACAGCAATCACCACGCCGAGATGGACTCCTCCTCGCCGCGAACATCACCGAGATCGATATCTCCATCCCTACACAGCCTGTCTGGACGCCAGAAGATATTTCCAATCTCCACGCCGAACACGTCTCGACAATCACTCGCGGGTCCACCCTGGCGTGGCTTGGTCATCTCAATGCATTGCGAGCGTTCCTCGGGAGTAGCGCTTCCACAGCCCTCATCATCGAAGACGACGTAGACTGGGACATCCATCTTCGCACCACCCAGATACCTGCCACAGCCTCCGCTTTCCGCTCTCTCACATCCAACTTCAGTCCGTACAGCCTGGACGCGGACAACTACTGGGGTAACACCTCAGCTTGGGACATCTTATGGCTCGGCACCTGCAACGAGTATTTCCTCCCGAATGCCTTGCGACACCCGTCTCTGACTTACACCGACTCGACACTACCACCGCTCGACAAACTAGACCCGCGAACCGCCGAGTTCTTCGCGACATTCAACATACCTTCGCACACTCGCTTACTGCACCCGACTGTCTTCCCCCTCTGCACTTTCGGCTACGCCTTGACGCGCCCCGCCGCCCATCGCCTTCTCAACGAGATCGCCGCTCGCGAAGCTGAGGGCGGGACAATGGCTTACGACGTGCGAGTGCTGGAGGCCTGTCGAGATCTAGGGATGCGGTGCTGGAGCGTAGCGCCAGAGTTGATGCGCCATCTGGATGCCAAGTCCGAGATCGAAAGTGTCGACAAGGGAAAGGAAGATCAGAATGGCGGCAGCAACGAAGGCAGTAATACGGGGTTGATGGCGCACACAGCAAACATAGACTGCGGCGTCAGGAGTCATGAAGCCTTCTTCACGAAAGATCCAGAGCGGCTGGAGTACCTGCAAGAAGTAGTGGGGAGGCAAGGAAGATGCTTGCCGCATGAGAACTCATAATGTCGATGAATGTCCTTATGATTGCGCGACCTTTGGACGTCTTTCATTCTTGCAAGTGGGTTCTGGACATGACCTGGATACGGCGTTAGTACTGTAGTCAGCAGAGAATTTGGCTGCTCCATCCGCGCAAGTTGGCCAGAGCACGCGACCATCATTAATGTGATCCAAATTCCTTTGATGATCCCACCTCTTCATCCGTATCGAACGCGGCTTCTACGGACCACCATGGTCACATACAGCAAGCCACCTAACGAACAGCTCGCCGCGACCGAGATGTGTCTTCTTCCGCTTCTGACATTGAGATTCGACAAGATCATCTGCTCCGCCCAATCGCTCCGCCTCCCCGTACCCCATACCCCATGAATTCCACCCCCATTATCTTCTAGTCCAGTCAAGAGAGTTGGATAATACCATCTTGCATCTTGTGACAGGACAGCCGGCCGACCTCTCATCGCTTCGGACCGCTCAAGTCGCACCCTGCATTCCCAAAAGAAGACATCGAGTCCGTCTTCTCTTCTTCTCATCTGACATCCATCTCTTCTTCTCTGGCATCCTCCTGAATATGTGCCACCGGTTCCTCCTATATTTGGAAAGTAAGCAGTCTTGGAAAGATATTCGATCGCAGTAGAGACAGGTACTATACCATCACCCTCACCTCATTACCTACCTTTATGTCTTCTCAATTTGACTGACCAAAGCAGAGCCATAGCCGAGCCCGGTCAGCAGTGCCAGCACCCACTGCCAACCACAGCAGCACCAACAACAAGACTCCAAAAGAGAATAAACAACAACAAACATGCCATCTTCCAGCAGCGGCAACACAGTGCTAGAGCGCAACCTCATCCGTTGCTTCCGCCCCGTTTACGTCCACCTATACGTCAGCGGCGCAGTCCCATATCTTAAAACCTGCACCATCGGCTTCGCCAACACGCTCCATATGGACTCAAGCAGCTTGCAACGCGTCCTGGCGTTGACTCCCAGCATGGCGACCCATAGCCAGAGACTGCCCCTCTGCACCAGACTTTATGATGCTGCGGCTGCGTGTGATGACTTGGGCACTTTACTGACCGAGCGCGGCCGTGTGGGGGAGGGTCAGTTCTGGTATAGTCGGGCTGCTCTGCTTTGCCGTGATGCTGAGGAGGCGAACAGGCGTGATCAGATGGCTGTGGAGGCGCGTGCGCGCGAAGTTCTCACGGAGACGATGCGCGAGCAAAAGCGGCTCATAGAGACGCACAAGGAGTTGCTCTTGATAGTGCAGGTTTGTGTGAAGATGCTCCCGAAGCCGCACGTTCAGCCTGGGAAGAGGTCCGTCGAGTCAAACAAGCTTGGGAAGAGGCCCATGAGGATGAACAGGTGTGAGAAAAGGCCCATGGAGGCAGATGAGTGTGATGAGGTGATCATGTCGCCGAATAAGCGTGAGAAGAAACCCATGCAGGTAGTCAAGCTTGGGGAGAGGCCCATGGAGGCGGAGGAGGATGTGAGCAAGGACCAAGCTGTGAAGAAGGCCAACATCGAGCGACTGGAGTACACATTCGCTTGCTGGCGGAGCCACCTCGATGGGCGACCTGACGGGGTCTGATGGTCTTCTGCTCGAGGACGAGACTGATGGGAACTCAGCACAGCGATCACTCGTCTTTTCTTTCCCTACAGACTGAGCCATTGAGAGCGTGAACGAGGATAACAGTAGGTAGAATTTTCAAGTTCATAGATAATTTCCAGTGAAACGAACTACAAAGAATTACAAATTAGATCTCTCTCGCATAAGAGAAGAGATCGAGTTGATGATCAAAGATCGAAATGGAAAAAGAAGAAATGTATGGCCCCTCTGACGCTGTATTCAAGCAACGAAAAGCCGACTCCAGAACGGAGTCGTAAAATGCGTGGCCAGCTCTTATGGTGCCTTCGTGGATCGGTCTGCGCATCACAGAATCACCTTACAAGCAACTGTTTTGCAAATAGTAGGCACTGTCTAGGAAGGATGCGGTGTGAAGAAAAAAGGAAAGAGAGTGCGAGGGCTTCGACGAGCGAAGTTTTGATGTGCGCGAAAGACGGCGCACGGGCCTTTTGCGGAGCAGGTGTGCCTTCAGCGGCGATTAGAGATGAGATGAATGGAAGCCGGAGCTGCTGCTGCTGCGCTTTCCGAGAGCGAAGTGTGGACTTAACAGCTTCAGAAGAGTGGTCTTGCCTTTTCTTTTTCTGTCTGTTTTCCTTCCTTATAACCCGTGACTTCGCTTTCTCCCGGACTTTGACGTGACCTGAGGTGAATTCTGAGGGTGTGCTGGTGGCAGGTCTTGAACATTACGAGCAATGCGCAAATAACACGACCGCCAATGAACCATGTCGACAACGATACCGATCCAGGATCTCGACATTTCGACCGGTCCGCCGAGTGGTCGCAAGATCCATGCGGTTGTCACGCTACTATGGCCATACTCATCTTCCACGCGGCAATGTGCGCTCCTACTTTCAGAACGGGACTTCCGACTACGTGCTAGAGGAGGCCAAATCCGCGTCAAGTTCTCTGGACCAGCTGCGCGTGCGGTTGCCGATGGAAGACCTGGGATAGGCGATGAGGTTGTGCTCGAGCTAGGGAGCGGCGAGTGGGTCAAAGACGAAGGAGGCATACCCGTGCGGGTTCCTGGAAAAAGCGTGGGAGAGCTACAATTTGAGCGAGGCGTGAGTCTGACGCTCAAGAAAAATGGCGCTCATGATGTACAGGTCAGCGTAGCGGAGGATGCTGTCGACGAGGTAGAAGAAGAGGAGGCTCCACAGGTTCAGGCCACACCAAGGCAGAAGTCCAACTTCCGAGCCAGCTTTGGAGGTTCGCCGGGCAGTGCTGCGATCTACTCTTCGCCTGCTTACATGCGCAAGGCGGCGAAGTACTCATATTTGGATGGCATTAGTAGGCTTTTCGAGGATGAGTGGGACAATCAAGATCTGCCCAGGAAGAAGGCTCGGACATCGATTGGTGACGTAAAGAGTTGGAAGATGGTCGATAGGACGCCGAGTCCCGAGAGGCCATCGTCTGCGGTTGCGCCTCAAGAGGATGAAGAGATGAGAGAGGCGGACACTGTCAAGGACACTAACGGCGGCATGGACGATGCGCATGCGGCGGAGTCGATCATTAGCCCGGAGCCACGAGTTACAACACCTCCACTGACGATGCAGGAACCTAGAACGACGGCATTGGTGGAATCCATCGATCCGCAGACAGTCTCACTGGGTTCCCTCGTGCAACCTGATGCTGGAAATCAGGATGCAGTACCAGTAGTAACCAACCTGGCTCCTACCCTACCAAGACTACAACTACCTTCAGCTTCTCCAACATCTCAGTCAGGCCAGGCAGAAATCGCAGCAGCTCCAACGATTGACCCAGTAACCCCAAGACTGGTTCCCCTATCATCAACCACGCTTCCTTCAACCACGCCGCAGATCTCTCCACTAGCAACGAAGAACGCCTTCAGTGGGCAAGTAGATGCAAGTCTTGACGAACGTGGCACGTCTCAAATGGCAGGAATGCCCGAGAGTCAAGCTGAGGTTGAAGCGACTGTTCTCGAGCCACAGAAGCCGACTGTGAATGATTCTCTAGAGCAAAGTCAGCCAGCTGTAACTGAAGACAAATCCGTCGCAGATGCCATCGCTGCCACCGCTCTTGCAGGGCCTGTCACATCGGTGGAAAGCGAGGGTGAGGACGCACCGGAACCTCTGAAATCAGACGAATTGGCAGAGGAGGACACGTTCTCTGACGATGAGGCGGACGAGGTCTTGAGTGCCTACGAGAAAGACCACGAGATGATGTATGAAGAAGATGCCGAAGACGTCTTTGATGCCGATGGGCTAGAGGGTGAGGAGCCTAGCGATGACGAAACGATTAAGGATCCCGAAATGCATCAATCGCCGTCCGACGATCAAGATATGGAAGAGGCAACGGCCGAAGAAGACTCTGATACCGAGGAACCGGTCTCAGATCCAAGTCGTTTTCTCCAGAGCGATGTCGCCGCGCAACCTACTGCATCTACACCCAAGCGTGATGTTTTCAAACAGCCCAGCTTTACCTCAGCTAGTACCTTGTTGAAAGACGAGGACACCCGAGCGATTAACACCAAGTCATCGACTGCGGCCGAGCAGTCGATTGTGACCACTCCGTTTAAGAAACCCACATTCCGTGCCGAAAACGTGTTACCCTCTACCGAAGTCGCAACACCCGTGCCACGGACAGCAGAAACCCCCAACAGAACGCCACAATCTGTTCGCGACAAGGTGATGAAGCGGACTTTCTCGAGTCTCTTCGGTATTAAAGGCACACCGTCGCCCGAGAAGGAAGATCCAATTGTATCTGGCAAGGAACCAATTGGCGAGAAGAAGTCGGAGCAACAAGTCGTCTCGCCTGGCAACGATCCGGGTGCAAGGGAAGTCGACATATCCAACCACAGAGATCAATACATGGGACTTGATGGTCAGAGTGAGCCTAGAGAGGCGCATTCGCTTGACAGCGTTGCTCCAGTCACCGCTCCGACTGACCAAGCGAGCTTGCTGGAAGATCACAATGCGGTTGAGGTGAACGACACGCCGTCAGTCACAGCCAGCAAAAGTCCCGAGCAACACGAGGATGTCGAGATCCCGGATGGGTCCCCGAGAGATCAGAATTCCTCTCAAAGCCAGCCCGCGGAACTAATCAACCTCGACTCCGACTCTGATAGAGTCGCTGAAGCTGAAGAGATAATAGCTGAGCAGGCTCCGGAGCTGCATGAATCTTCACCTCCAGTCCTTGCGTCTACCATCGAAGACCACGGTGAAGCAGAGGCAAACACTGCTCTTTTTCAGGAAGACACTGTCGATACCGCAGTCCCCGAACCCGTCCTCATGGATTTTGAACCACCAAGCAATGAGCATGACGTTGAGGAGCGACAGCAATCGCCAATCCCGGAAGACCAGGAAGAAGAGTTGGCACCACCAAACGGCGATAATCAAGATTTCACCACGCTTCAACCTATAGAGACGACCGAATCTGCCCATGTGAGAATCGACACCATCATCCCAGATTCCATGGATCAATCAGCATTATCGCCAAATGCGACTCTGTCACCTGAGTCCGAAGTACGAGACTCAAATCCGGTCGAGCTACAGCATGTAACGCAGACACTTCCCGAGCAATCGCAACCCTTCGACTCGGTGGCAGACGTCGCTGAGCTGGCACAGAAGCCAGATCAGCAGGTTAGAGTCCACGAGACTTCATGCGAGTCTCCTGATTATGTGCAGCCCTCGCCATTTGGCGAAGAGCGGGAAGTAAGATCAGGATCTACTACTCCGAAACGAGTTTCGAAGTTGGAGCATGAGAGTCAAGTTAAGTTAGTGGACGCCGACGACGTCGACATGCTCGATGCGGAAGAGCGAGAGCACGAATCACCAAGTCCGACGTTGGACTCTCAAGTGTCGCAAGACAGCATCGATGGACAAGAGCAAGAGCCTGAAGCATCTCTTGAATCGTCTGAACCTCATGTCGTACAGGACTCAATCGATGTACAACAGCGAGAGCAAGAGCCTGAGCCTTCACTTGCATCGTTTGAGTCTCAGGTGGTGCAAGACAGCTTCGACGCCCAACACCAAGAGCCTGGAGTATCATTTGCGTCTTTCGAGTCTCAGGTCGTGCAAGACAGCGTCGTTGGTCAACAGCAAAAGCCCGAAGCTTCGCTTGCATCGTTTGAGTCTCAGGTCGCGCAAGAAAGCACCATTGCACAGCAACAGGAGCCTGAGTCTCCACTCGCATCATTCGAGTCTCAGGTGATCCAAGAGACCGTCGATGTACAGATGTCTGACGTGCACGATCACAGCAGCCGGCCTGCATTGAGAGATACTGTAGAAGACTTTTCCCCTGTACAGCTTGGATCCTTTTCCCAGGGGATCTCCGGAGCGGCGAGTGCAACTCAGACCGTGGAGCATGAGGGTGAGCTCGAATTGATCGACCACGCGATGCTTGACCAAATCGAACCGGGAGAATCCGGAGTTCCTGCAACAAGCTTGTCCGTCGATGCGATGGAAACGCCGACTCACCAGAATGTCGACACGCCATCGCGTGTACCCAAGTACAGCACAATCGTGGAACTCGGGTCCTCGCCTTCAAGTTTTGGCGAGTTTAGCCCTGTAAAGATCAATCAGAGCACGAATGGTCAGGTCCTCACCCCACGCGCAACTTTGCCTGAGGACGAGGAGGAAGGACAAGAAGATGATTCGATGGCCGACGAAACTCTGATCGAGCAGCAACTAGCTTCTGAGGTTGTTGAGGAGCCTATCGGTAGTGACGTACGGCCGCTCGAGAATCAAGCATCCGCAGAGAGCGTGGTGCGCTATCAACCACTCGATGGTACATCTGAGCAGGACGAACAAGTCAGCTATGCGGAACAAACAAAAGAAGCGCCTGCATATCCCACTCTGCCAATTAGTCCGTCTGCCACGCAGTCGCAGCTACTTGCAGCTGAGCCTGAGGCACGACCTTCACCTGCAAGCGCACATCCGGCAGTTGCGCAACCCATAGCTTCACGGCCTGCATCGGATGTGCAACCTTCATTCGATCTGGACACTGCAAAGGCACTAGAGACCTCGGACATGCTGCGAGCCCAGCAGAGCGAGCAAGAGCAATCGGACATGCCTCCTCCTGAGCAATCAGCTCCGCCAAAAACTCCAGCGAAGAAGTCACTACGGTCGCGACTTAGCAACGTGCCGGACGTCATCTCCGCCTGGTTTTCGCCCAAGCGTTCGAGCATCGCAGCGCAGGAGGCTGAGAAACCTGCCGAGGTCGAGACCCCGACAGCGATCAGTGCGGATACTATTCAAGCCGGTTCTGCACGGAAAAAGCACGCTAGTGGCATTGCTACTGCACACACATACTTCACAAAACTCGCGTCTCTGGAAAAGCGCCTAAATTCCTCTAGCGAGCAGAACGGCGCCGTTGACGTTCTGGCCATCGTTGCAGATTCCACCAAAGAGCCTGGTCGTGCTAAAGGTGGGCCGAGGGACTACTACACGATTTTCAAGATCATGGATCCGAGCATACCGACTTCCTCGCCAGTGCGAGTCGAAGTTTTCCGACCTTGGAAGGCCGTGCTCCCAGCCGCGGACGTGGGCGATGTGATTCTACTACGCGGGTTTGTTGTCAAGTCGAGAAAGCGTCAACCATACCTGCTCTCCACTGACTCCAGCGCTTGGTGCGTGTGGCGCTTTGCCGAGCACACCGACACCGAGGGCAACGTCGTCGTCAGAGAAGCGGAGAAATCTGTACGGTCGAGAAGGATGTCGCACATTGATGTCAGAGAGGAAGTCAAAGGACCACCGGTCGAGTACGGGTTCGCTGAGAAGGAAGAGGCCAGGAAACTTCGGGACTGGTGGATCGAAGCCCATGGTGATTCTCAGGGCGGTGCGTCCGAGGAAGCTGTTGGAAATACGCATTCGGAAGAGATGGATGCGATTGAGCAGTAGAAATTCCAAGCTTCAGATGTAGCAAAATGATCAATACCAGGCAGACTTACTGTACATACCAAATGACATGTCTGCTTTCCATCATATTGAAATTTTGCGATCCTGGTCAAGACTGGCGCCGTACCTGCATGAGATATGCCCAAGGGCCGACGCGCGCGCGGACCAATCACAAGCCGAATCTCAAATTTGGTCTCCAACTTCCCTTCAATCAGACCATACGCGGGGCGAGGGCAAAGGCGAGGATTGATCTCGCATCTTCATGCCAACAATTCATCTTGCGCGTGTAAAATTTGTCTTTTCCCGATCAAATACGTTTTGACCCTGTGCTCACTGTCCGAACCGTTGTTTCGGCGGCTAGACAAAGCAGAGATGAGCGTCAGGAGGCGAGGCGAAGCAAAGCAGGCCAATGGCTCAGCAAATGGCTCGATCAAGCATGAAAACGTTGTCGACCTCAAGACTGATCACACGCGTTGGCGGATGAAGAATGTTGATGGTCGTCAAACGTGGCACTATCTTGAATCGGATGATGAGCTCAAGGCGTGGCCAATGACTTCTGCGGACAAGTATTACTTGGGAATGGACACTGTAAGCTACAACATGTCGAACGAATGTTACGACAATTGCTGACAAGTCTCATAGGGCGCACCACAACTCTCAAAGGCTATAACCCCTCTACAAGCAGCCGAGAATGGCCTGGCATTTTACTCCCGTCTCCAACTCGAACCCGGCAACTGGGGTTGCGAGTACGGCGGTCCTATGTTCTTGCTCCCTGGTCTGACTATCGCTCTCTACGTGACTGACAGCCGCCTTTCGAGACCCGAGGAGCAGGAAGTGGCACGCTACATCTTCAGTATGCAGAACCTCGGCTCCAGGAATGATGGCAAAGGCGGCTGGGGTCTGCACACCGCGGGCGACTCAACGGTTTTCGGAACAGCAATGAACTACACCGCACTTCGTTTGCTCGGTATCTCATCCGAAGACCCTCGTATGCGCAAAGCTAGAGGCTGCTTGTACGAGTTGGGCGGTGCGATCAATGGCCCTCACTGGGCGAAATTTTGGCTCTCAGTACTCGGCGTGATGGAGTGGGAAGTCGTCAACCCCGTACCACCAGAGCTGTGGCTGCTTCCAGATTGGACTCCCATCTCTCCATGGCGCTGGTGGATTCACATGCGTCAGGTCTACCTGCCCATGGGTCACATCTGGTCGAAGAAGTGGACGTACCCACGTGCTGAGACTGACCCTCTGATTCAAGAACTGAGACAAGAGCTTTTCACTCAGCCTTATGCCGAAATCAGATGGCCGCGTTTCAGGAACGCGATCAGCCCTGCCGACAACTACAATCCCAAGTCGTGGGTACTGAACTTGATCAACTGGCTGCTGGTGATGATTTACATCCCGTACCTGCGAATCGACTGGTTAATCAAGCGGGCAGAGGCTTGGACCTGGCGTCTGATCCAAATTGAGGATGCGAACACCAACTACGCCGGTTTGGCCCCTGTCAACTCTCCAATGAATTATCTGTGCTGCTTCATTGAAGAAGGGCCCGATGCCCATTCGGTCAAAGAGCACAGAGAGCACCTGCACGACTTCCTATGGATGTCGGCAGGCGGCATGATGATGAACGGTACCGACGGTGTGCAAACCTGGGACACAGCATTTACCATCCAGGCAGTGGTTGCTGCTGGGTTGGCAGACGAACCCAAATACCGTCCCATGATGGAGAAAGCCTTGTCGTTCCTTGAAACCCAGCAATTTACAAGCCACACACACGGCTACGAACAATCTTCTGTCTACTCCGACCCACCCACAGCGAAGACCAGTCCGGAGATCGGCTGGCGCCACGCCAGAAGAGGTGGATGGGGCTTCAGCACCAGGAGCCAAGGCTACACCGTATCTGACTGCACCTCCGAGGCTCTCAAAGCCATTCTCGAACTTCAGGGCCTCTCCAAGTCCGACGGCAAAGGCAAAGCGTTCCCCGAATATATGAGCTTCGAACGCCTCCGTTGGGCCGCCGACATCATCCTCTCCATGCAGAACTCCACTGGTGGCATAGCATCCTACGAGAACCGCCGCGGCAGCGAGCGTCTCGAGTACCTCAACGCCGCCGAAGTCTTCGGCCGCATCATGGTCGATTACGACTACCCCGAGTGCACCACGTCCTGCGTGACGGCCATGCACCTCTTCCACGAAGCTTTCCCCACCTACAGAGCCAAAGAAATCGCCGTCTTTCAGTCTCGCGCCGTGGAGTGGATCCGCACTAACCAGCGCGCCGACGGGTCTTGGTATGGCAGCTGGGCAATCTGCTTCACGTACGCGGCCATGTTCGCTCTGGAGTCTTTGAAATTGCAGGGAGAGGTTTATGAGAATTCTGAGCGGGTGAGAAGGGCGTGTAAGTTCCTGACCGACCGCCAGAATGAAGATGGCGGATGGGGTGAGAGTTTCAAGAGCTGTGAGACCGGCCAGTGGTGCGATCATCCCGATGGTAGTCAGGTTGTCAACACCTCTTGGACCGTCATCGCTTTGCTTGAAGCCGGGTTCAGTGACAAGAAGGTCCTGGAAAAAGCAGTAGCGCTGTTGATGCGCCGACAGCAGGCGAACGGAGAGTGGTTGCAGGAGGGCATCGAGGGCGTCTTCAACAAGAGTTGGTGAGTTAGTTTCTTGGCTTGTTTCCCTTTGTGGGAGGCCGGGTATCTTCTCAAGTCATCCCACTAACAATCTCACAGCATGATCTCCTACCCGAACTACAAGTTCATCTTCCCGGTCAAAGCTCTTGGCATGTTCGCCAGGCGCTTCGGGGACTTGGAAGTCGAGTACTAAGCCCTGGGTCTGGATCTGGATCAAGAGACAACAATGAGTTGAAAATAACATGAAGGAATGTGCGGGCTCCACCTCCAACACATGTTGTGTAAGCAGGAGGGGACACTTGGCTTGCTAAACGAAAAATGGGCGGGAAGCTCAAGAACAAGTCCAGATACAAGATATAGAATTTTCTTTCCTAGCGCTTTCATCTATATGCTTCATCATACGCAAAGACGTCACTCGGGGTTGAGGCTTGCAAGACGCGATATGCTTCTTCAATGCGAAAGGCGACTCTTCGAGCACGGGTAGGCTCTGGTGTTTGATTCCAGCACATCGATGAGACTTCTGTTCTATCGGAACTTTGATAGGAAAGCGACCATTTACACGAAGATGATCCTACTTTGCGACGTCACTCATACCTAACACGAAGGACATCACGAAACGCAACACTCCTTCGCTAGAATGCGATCCGAGATCATTGGGCGAAGCCTGATGACATTCAGACAGCGATGATCTTCAAGCAAATCTAAAAGACTTCCTATACTCTCGACAACCTTGGCTGATAGCAGTAATCAGGGAGCTGCACTCTCAACAGTAATTCCATATGAAACATCACTTTTCGTACAAGGTGGAGCGGAGAATGCTTGTAAAGTTGTACATCAAAGTCTTTCGGATATAGGCAAGCAAGCCTTCGACGCTATATACGCTACAGGAATGGTTCAAAACGCATGGCATAATAACAGAAACCCATGATCCGATAACGCCTGTGGGTGGGGAAGAAACACACCTAAGAAAAACAAGAAAAGGGAAACTCGCTCTCTCACATCTCCAGAGCAAGACCTGCAATCCAACCCAAACAAGCAAGCACCTCCAGCGCCTCGCTAATCTCTCCATCACACTTTCGCACCATCGTCCATCACACATTTCATTCCCTCGTTACGCCTTCAAATCAAATACGTCCTCTCCTCATCCATCACCTTCCCTTCCCCTTACAACCAAGGCATCCAAAGCAGATCCATCTGCGCCAATTTCTCCGGATTCGTAGCCTTGGCCACGAAATCCACAACGCTCTGGTTGGCAGGCAGATTGTTCGCACCAGGCTCCCGGGCCAATGCCAAAGCGCGGTTGACGACGGCTTCGGCGTTGCGCTGCACGTTCTCGCGCAGCTCGTTCTGCTGCAGGGATTGGCGGTGCGAAGTCGTGTACCAGAATGTGAGCTCGTCGCGGATGAAGATGCTAAGGGCGTGAGAAAGTTCGCAGCTCGTCGGGTTGTCGGGTGCGGTTGCCGGGGCTGCAGAATTCGTGGCAGCGGGCTGCTGAGGTGTGCTAGCGCTTCCGCTGGTGGCGGCCGGTGCGGTGGTGCCGTTAGTTCCATTAGCTGCTGTGGTTGTTGTCGCTGTGCCACCTGGAGTGGTGGTAGGCGCGGCTGTGCTGTATGAGCTGTCTGCGGTCAAGCAGCGCGCAATGGCCATCAGGGCACAGGTGAAGATGCCTTCTTGGTGGATTGGGCCCATGAGCTTCTGCAAGTTTGGCGTCAGGCGGAACGGCACGGCTTCGTTGTTGTTGTGGAACAGAGGCCTTGTGGTGGACAGGTATGGCAAAAGTTCAGAGCCCCAGACGTTACCGTTGCGGCGGGCGATGGAGAGCTTGTTAGGGTAGCGGTGGGTCATGTACATCGTGTAGGTGATGTATGTGAGCGCCGCCATCTGGTACGAGAATTGGCGACGGAAAAGCCAGAACGCATCGAAGCTGGGGAATGTCCGGGCGAAGTACTCTCGCACGAGATCAGTGGGTACGTAGCGTTGCTGGATGTAGTTGAGTGACTCGAGGCGAACGTTCGGGAACTGATCCTGCTTGGACGCCGTGATCGAGCGCATCTTGTCCATGGTGAAGATGGTCGGCTCGTCCTTGCTCATTTCGTTCCTGCGACAGTAGTCATCGTAGACACCCTGCAGGGTGACGTACGACGCATCATCCTGGATCATGCGAATCTGAGGAGAGAGTGGCACCATGACTGGCAGATGGAACTGTAGGTTGCGCCTGCGGCTCTCCTTCTTCTTCGCCAAGGTTGCGTTGAACATGCGGAAGAGCTGCAGAATACGCTCCTCACGTCGGCTGTGCCTGGGCGCTGGGTGCTGAATCGCGAAAGGATGCACGCTACCATCGTGGCCGCGGATCTTGATGCGTCGGTGACAGCTGGCAACACCGCGCACAAGGTCCACGATAGGCAAAAAGCGTTCTATTCTGATGAAATCCTGGTTCTTGTCGCGATGCTGCAAGTATTGTCCGGGGACCTCCACTTCATCAAACCAGACGAAGCGGAAACCACTCAGATGAGGCACCTGATCCAAGTGGAAGGTCGAAGGCCGACGGTCAAGACGCTCGGCCAGTTTGTCACGCCACTTGCGAAGCTTTTGCATGTACTCACTCATTGTCGGCTTTTTGGACACAAAGTCCTGCTCGAACGACTTGCGGATATGATGCGGCAGGATAGACTCGGCGAAGCGAGTGATGTTCGCCTCCGTTTGAGGTGGAAGCTTGCTATCAGCGGCGAAAGCGTGCGGCGAACGGCTGACATAGTTGAGCGCGTCGTTAAGAAGAGCAACGATCAGCCTGTACGCATCCTCGTCCGGCGGGCACTTGAAGTACTTCTGGATCTGCTCAACCATAGCCTCCATCGAAGCATAGAGAAGCGGGAACGCTGTGCGGAGAGTGATGACCAACGCTTCGGTATGCTCCCACGGCTTCCTCGGCCGCGGTGGCTCAGAAGCGGCGGCGGCAGCAGTACCGGTGGCGGCTGCGCCATCTTGTGGCTTGCTGTCGGTTGTACCAGCGGTCTGGCTTTGCTCGCCACCACCCGATGTACCAGGTCTTGAAGCACCTTGACTGTCCGGCCTGGCCGGTGAGCCTTCTTGCTTGACGCCTTCGCCGGTCTGTTGCTGCTGTTGCTGCTGCTTGGCCTTCAGCGCCTTCTCCTTTTGCTCTTTCTGAAGTTGACCGCGTCGAATCACCTGCATATCCTCGTGACTCGTACGCAGTTGGAAGTGCAGTGCTTGCGGGTAAGTCTTTGCCAGCTTGGCCAAGATTTCTTGCGAGATATTGGCTTCACCCTCGCTTCTGGAGAGGTTGTTCAGCAACTGCGGGATGAAGCTCACCCAGTACCACAGCGGGGTCTCGCCCTTGAAGTTGTTGTATGTCTTCGCCAGCGTGCCCTCCGGATCGTCCAAACTCAGGAGCCAGAGGATACGACTGAGCAGCTTGCGAGACTTGGCGCTCTTGTACTGGCCAGCGGCTTCCAGGTAGCAGCTGATGGCATTGCCAGCTAGCTCAAGATTGTTCGGGTCCTCCTTGAAGAGCTGGTCGCTGTATCTTCCCCACTCTGCCCAGGCCTTGGGTAATTTGATGTCGAAGAACAATGCTGTGCCGAAAGCGTCCTGGGCGTCCTCTTTCTGATTAAGCTTACTAAGGAACATGCCTTTGAGGGTGTAGAATTCTGCCTTCTGCTGCGGTCCGAAGTAGTTGAGATTGGTGTTGTTGATAACGTCCAGCCCACTCGTCAGCTCGCTCCTGTTCTGATAGTGGCACTTGGCCTGCTCGCGCAGCTTGAGGAAGGCTTCTTGAATCTCAATGTTCGGCAGCGTGTAGATTTTGCTCAGCTGGTTGATGCAGACCTCAGGCATCTGGTGCTTACGGGCAACGTGTGCGAAACGGTTGATGATCCAAGCCGTCTCGTGATAGCCGCGGTAGGCGTATGAGTTGCCAGTCGCGTTACCGGTAGTTGCAGGCAACAAGTTGAGGTAGGTGCCGTTGATCAGCTGGAAGATGTGCTGACGCCACGTGACCAGATCTTGCCAGGCGTTGATGTCGTCCCAAAGATTGGGAAGGCGGTCGCGCCAAGTACTCAGCAACACCTTGAGCTCCTGACTCTTGACGTCGAGATTTCCGGCGTTGGTTTGAGCCAAGCTGGAGCAAATGACGCTGGCGTCATGTAGCTCTACAAGCTGCTGGAAGTTTTGCAGCAGGGTGATGTGCGAGTTGGTGATACGACGCGGTAACTTGTGCCAGTTCTTGATGGAGAGCTGAATGTTCTCGTCGCAAACTCGAGCAAACTCCGCCGGCGTTTCGCTCTTGTTGTGCAGCTTGAGCAGCGACATGAAGGCCTGGAAGAACATGCGCCTGGGCGTAGGGGCGTCGGAAACAGCCTTGACGATGCTGTCGAGCTGCTCGCGTTGCTCTGCGCTGTTCCACGCTTCGAAATTGCGCCACATGGCTTCGAGGTAGAGATCGTTGATATTCTCGTGCTTTGCGAAGTCGCCCAGGATTTCCCACTGCTGGAGCTTCTGGGCACACTGCACCCACTGGTCTTCCCAGAGCATATATTCGCCTTGCGAGAAGGGCAGCGAGCCGGTGCGAGCTTTCACTTGGGCCATCTCATACATCTGCTGGGCCTTGTCCCAGATACCGTTCTGTTCGTAGGACAGCGCGGCGTTAGTCTCCACGAATTGAGATCGCCTGCGCCAAGTGCCATAGAACAGATCGCTCTCCTCGAGTCTGGCGTAGAGCTCGGTCAAGGCGTCCAGGTTGCTCTCTTTCACTGTAGGCATATCGATGACAGGGCTGATGGCCACATTTTCCATGAATGTTGTCGCAACGTACCAGGCATCGTAGTTCTGCGCGAGGAACTTCATGACGTGTGGTGGGAACTTGCACATCGGCTTCGCACGAGCGATGCCCTCCAGGAGGGTGGAGACGCAGTTCGGTCGCTTGTCGACTTGCCTCTGGTGCATGTCTTTTGTGAGGAGCGAGATAAGGCCTTGCTCGATGTCTTCTTTGTCGTCCTTGTTAAGGACAGACCAGCACATCGGGAAGTAGGCCACCCAAACATCATGCGCGAGCTGCCAGTCCGTGTGCTGCAGATCAGACAAGGGAACGAGAATGTCCCTAGCCTTGACGCTGCCGACATCGGTCATGAAGTGTCTCTCGCTCGCGACCAAGTTCTCAAGGGTGTCCTCTAGCATGAGCTCTGCCGTTCGGGAGTCACCTGCGTACGTTCCAAAGATGCGCGACGCGGACAGACACCTGAAGTCGTCTTGGTGCAAATGAATGCTTGTGTTCTGGTCAATGGATCCAAACATGAGCTGAATGATCTGGCTGAGCCAGAAGCTGTCGCCTAGGACCTCCCACTGCTGCTCCGAAATGAGCTTGAAGAACCTGTTGCTCGTGGATCTGCTCAAGGCTCTGTCGAAGATCGTCATGAAGCGTTGACGCATCTCGATGTCGGGGCTGCGGAGACCAATGAGGAACGCCTGCTCCATGCGTACCGCGAGTTCGGATCGGAAGATCTTAGGGTCCTCGTAAATGCGGATGACCAGGTTCATGAATTTGGTGTACATGGTGTTGTCCGGGCGAGTCTCGAAGAGAAGCATCTTCTGGAGCACAGCCGTCTTTTCCTTAAGGGTTGGGACAGGCTCAGTAGGGTTGAACACCCATGCTTCGACCTGGTTGAGGATTTTATCGCACAGCTTATTGTCGTTCGAACGTTCAACAAGCGACGCAAGAACGCTGAGGTAAGGTCTTCTGCGGTCGACGAGGGCGCTGATGCACCCAGATAGCATGTCGATGGTCTTGATTATGAGGTTTACGATAACCTCGGATTCTTGTGCGTTCGGCATGTTCTGCGGTTGAAGCCCTTGTGCTGCTGCAGCTTGTGGCGGAAGCTGAGAGCTAAGATGATCCTTGGCTAGCTTCGTCTGGAAAGTCTTGAGGAGTGCCTCAATGTGCGTGTGAATGTATTCCGACTTTCTTTGCGCTAGTGCCCAGAGCACGTTGATGCCGGCGACATGGTTGCCGTTGTTGAGTGCATCGCTGGCAGTCGTGTTGAGGAACGTCTTGAATTCCTCGGTAGGGCTCTCAGCGTCAGGCAGCTCATCCTCTGGCTGCTCAAGAGGAATCACCTCGAGCGCACGCTGCAGCAATGGTGGCAACTTCGGCGAGAGGTCTTCGGGTAGATTAGTACCATGCAGGGCCTCCTGAATCTCGTAATTCTCATTCTTCAAAGGTCCAGCGAGCAACTTCTGCAACTGCGGCAGACGGGCGACGATCCACTCATCTGGTCTGGAGTTCAGGAGCACCTTCAAGATCTGGATAGTGTTGACGATTCTTGTCGTCCAGATCTCCGCCTTCTCTTCGGGCTTCTGGTCACTGCAAAGAATCTGCTCAGTAACCTTCGGGAACATGGCATCCACGTCAAGATCGTCCCATAGCGGCGGTGCTAGCAGCTTGTGGAGCAGATCAATGGCTTTGACGACAGTATCTGTTGGGGGCTGATGGGGAGGGCCATTTGCCTGGGGATTGTCTGCGCCTTTAGGAGCCGATACTGGGTATCGCTCAGGGATCGTCGCGATGAACTGCACCAGATACTTGATGAGCATCAGCCTCATGGGAGCTGGCGCAAGAGCGCCACGCTTGCCCTCACTCTGCGGCGGCGAGCCAGCCTTTTCAGCAGCGGGCGATTCTACACTAGAAAGAGATCCCTGCTCGCGTACAGTTCGCTCTTCCCATTTGCAGATGAGACTGATGAGGTTCAGAGCGAGCTTCCTATTCTCGCCTGAGGTGTTCGGCAGTGAGGCCACCTTGTTCATTGTCGGGATGATCAATTGTGCAAAGCCTTCGCGAGCCTCGTAGAACAAGTCGGGATGCCTGACCAGGAAGTGGTAGATGCTCGTCAGCTGTGCGACGTTGGAGATCTCCTCGCTAAGGATACGACGCGGCATCTTAGACCACATCGCCTGTCTTCCATCGACACCTCCAAGCCTCTTCTTGAGCACTGGTTCAAGGATCTCCAAGGACTGCATCACGAGATTCTTGCCTTCGGGTTGGTGGGCGCGGAGCAACGCTCCGTAGACTTGCAGAGCAATCTTGGAGGGCGTCTCGTAGTTGGCGATGAAGTACGCGATCAGCACGTAGGCGGCGTACTTATTGATCACGTCGTCCAATCGAATGTAGTTCCAGCCGAACTTGATGATATCCTTGCGAGCGTCTTGCAACATGTTATGATGATACTTCACAAGGAAAGCTGTGGTTTGCAGGAGTTCCATGCGTGAATGGTCGACACCCTGAGTGGAATCGTCCGCAACATCGCTGTGCGACTGCGGCTTCCAGAGCTTATTGTGGATCTGGTCAGTCATAGACCGATCGAGCAGAGCAGTGCCCTTGCTACTGCCAAACAGTGTGTCCCAGTTACGCTTGACATCATTCGCAAGGATCGGGTTCAGCACATTGCGGAAGACGAACCACTTCAGACTCTGTGAGCTTTGCCTGTTGGTGTACACATCAATGCAGCGGATCATGACCGGTCGCTGGTAGTCGATCGAAGAATTTGTAATCACGTTCTTGTAGAGATACGTGTACAGCTCAGGGAACCTCGGGAGCTCGCCAGTAGCACAAGCCTCGAGAACATCGAATAGAGCATCAAGGTCGTCCGGTTTCTGTTCAAGGTACAGAGTCATGATGACGGTGATCTGCTCTGAAGCTTGCACAGCTGCCAGACGAAGAGAGCCACTCAGCTTGTTCTGTTGGTCTGAGACCTGCAGCGATTTGGCCGCGTTGAAAATGGCTTTGCGCAAAGCATCGTGGCTGAGTAGCCTAGCACCTTGTTCGTCAAACTTACAAATGGAGTAGACGATGTGAACGGCGTTTGCAGAAGCGCGGTCCTTTTCCTCCTTGTTGTCGCCAGTAGTGAACATGTTTACGAAGTTGTCAGCCTCGCTAATGACCTTTTCGCGCAAGTCGTGGCTAGATTTATTGGCGAGAATCTGAGCAAAGAAGCGGCCCTTGGCCTCCTCTTTGAGAGCCCCACTGAAGAAAGCCCAGGCCTCATTCGAGTAGTGGTTGAGGTATTGGATCAGAGGCTCTCTGAATGGACTGCTTCGAGTTCTGCGCAGGTCCGTCTCAAGATTGAGGACACGACCGACAAGCTCTGGGAGGAACATGACAGCTGTTGGAGGAAGCAAGTGGAAAACGCTGAAGATGGCAGTGACAACCTTCATCTTCGGGTTGGCCTCGATCAAGGTGAAGGAAACCTTCTGCAGTATCGTCGGGTCCGCGATGGTCTTCATGTGATCCAAGAGTCGGGTGCCGATCTCTACTTTGAAGTAATTGGTAAGTAGCTGCAAGAGAGTTCGGAGGCCTTCGAGACCTTCAACGCTGAGCTTTCGTGGGTCTTGCACATTCATCAAGATCGGCCTCAGACCATTCTGCAGCAGATCTTTGGGCAGCTTTTGCGTCGCAGCCAGCACAATCTTCAGTCCCGCATTCGCGGCGCCAGCAACCTCCTTGTTCTTGGAGTACAGCGATTTGAAGAAGATGGAGATGATGCGCGCGCGATGTTGTGTCTGCGCTTGGGTGTTGAATGCGGTGTAGCGTATCGCTGTCGTCAGGAGCCGCAGGCACGCCACGCGCAGGTTCACGATGGCTTCCGAATTCCTGTGCTCGTGAGGTTTAGCGGCCAAGCTGTCATCCTCTGCGTCGACCAAGGCCAGAGTCTCATAGAGCAATCTGTTGAGCGGATCGTCAAACGTCAGGACATCGTTTTCCATGTCGAGACAGAAGTTGATGGCATCGATGTAGCCGATTTGCGCGGCAAAGGGAAGCGCACGCAGAGGCTTGTTGAAAATCGGAGCGAGAAGCAGGTCTTTCACCGGCTTGACCACTTCGTGAAGCTGCACGTCGACGCTCTCTGCGATCGTACGCAGCGCCTCTTGTGCAGCGTGTCGGACATGCTTGTTCATGTGTGACACCTCGCCAATAACGCGGTTGCAGAGAATCTGAATCTTGCTCTCCTTGTCGCCAAGCTGATCGGCCTTGTAATTCGTGGCGCATCGCTTGATGTGTGCGATGAGCGTGTCCTTTGCTTGGATGCGAATGCTTGCAGGCAAATCCTGAGGCATGTCCTTGATCACATAGAGTAGCGCGCGTACGAAGTCAAGTTGGCGATCTATGAGGAACTCGTCGCTGAAGTCCATCTTCGAGATGACGATGCTAATGCCAGCCGTACCGCCAGACTTGACGAACCACTCTTCCTCGTAACAGGCATGGACGAAGGTCTCTGCCAGGCGCGAGAAGAAAGGAAGTTGCTCGGCTTTCTCCTCCGTTCCGAAGATTGTTGTGGCAATCTCCTTACAGGACCGCATTGCACGTTCAGCGACTTCTCTGACAAGACCATGATCAGATGCAAGTGAATCGGAGATGACGTCCGCGAGTACGCCAGTCTCGACAAACACTGGACCTTCTCCAGACTTGGAGTCGAAAGGGCGCTTCTTGTGCTTCTCTTGACCCAGAGCAGTACCAAGCTCAATGATCATGAAATGTCTGTACACGTTCTGCAGGAATGCCTCCGCCTCTTCTTGCAGTGCAGGGATCGAGGCTGCCAGCATGCACGCTTTGAGCAACTTCAAGAGAGTCTCTTGTTGATCATCGCGCTTGGTGACGGACTTCTCACGCTCGGAGATCGCGAACAGGTCAGTTCCGGCGTCGTACTTCTTGTCGCAGGTGTCGTTTGCCTGGAGTCTGACGAGTCTCGCGAGGTCATCAGGCAGTTTGTCCTCTCCGATGAGCAACTTGACGTGTGAGGTAATGAGCTTGAAGGCCTGCTTCTTGTGGAAGTCATCAGATGCCTTTCCAGGTCCCTGCTTGGGACTCTCCCGCAGCTTGTCAACAGCAACATCGATGCCGAGACGGGCTGGCATGGCAAGCTCACGCTGCGAGCCGAACAGCCTGACATCGAAACTAGGCTCGTCGTCAGAGTAGGCCTTGTAAGAGAGCTCTGGTGGTGCACTCATAAATCGGCGGTTGCGGCCACCAAGCTTGCCCAAAATGCGCATGGTTGAATGCGCATGGAAATGGCTGTATGGACTTGGCTTGAGATGATCCCACAACGCGGACATGAGCTCGTCGATAACAGGCGCCATGATCGGGTCGAGGTAATCTGCAGTCAGGTTGTCAATACACAGTTCCAGCGTACGCAGGCCCTGTGCAATCAATTCGCTGCCAGCTCTCAGAGCTACGACAAGTGGCCGCATCAGGTAGCTCAAGTGAGGTAGGAGATGACTGAGCCTGGCGGGTACAGTGAGGGACAGCTCTACAAACAGGTCACGCTGTTCAGGCTTTTGCGCAGAGACTAGCAAGTTGTTGAGAACCTCCAGCAGCATCTCAAGAAGAGGTAAAATCTCTTTGTACAAATGTTCGAATCTGCCACCTCCGATGCTTCTGAAGAGTGATCTCAGGAGTAAGAAGTAGTTCGTCGGCTCTTCTGCAGTGACCGATAGTTCGATGGATCTGGTGATGAGCTTGGTGACATGCGGAAGCAAGACCTGTTCGTTTTGGGGCGCAAACAATGTAACAGCCATGAAGCTCAATTTGAACAGACGGAGCAGGATAGATGACTTGAGAGTGTCGCGAGTGCCAACTTCCTCGATCTTGTTCATGAGGAACTGGAGCAGCATCCCCGCGAATGCCGGGCTCGTTGCCTCGCTGGCAAGCAAGAACTGTGGAATATGGAGAAGGCCAGTGTGTTCGAAACTCTGCTCGTACATGAACGGGATCTCTGACTGGAAAACCTCATGGAAGGTTGCTGGATCGAGGTGGTGGAAGATGGTGGCGAATGTCTCGAGAAGATCCTTCTCCTCCTTGCCACTCGACGCCATGTGCATGCTCGATAGCGTCTCTGGCGAACCGTCGGCGTCGGGTTTCTCCAAATTGTAGTACTTAAATACTTGGGTCCCCTCGCGGAACAGCTTGATGAGGACGTTGACTTCTTCGGCGCTGAAGCCGTACGAAAGATCAGGCCAATTGACTGGCACGTTGTTTGGCTCCATCTCATCCTTCGAATTCGAGTTCCGTAACTGGTAAAAGAACGTCTTAAGTCCATGCAGTAGGTTCTTGAACAGGAATTTGTTTTCCGTCACAGGGTCTTGCGCGCGGTCGCGAGGGTTGACAGTCTTGATCGGCGTTGCCGAGAAGATGTCGATCTCGTCCCAGTCAGGAGGCGAGTCCTTGTCCGCCAAGTAGTTTTCGGGGACAGCGTCAATTCCGGCGTTCGGCTGTATCTGCTTCGACAATTTGACAGCATTCGGGTATTGTCGATTCATGGATGCGAACTTATCCGCGATACCGTTCAGCACGAGCATCATGTAGTGTCGAGCATCTTGCTTGTTCTGGATCTTCGACATGCATTCTGCCATGTTCAACAAGAGTTTCGCACTCATCGTCTGATAGCTCGTCCCAGGAATGTCATCATGCAGATTGCGAACGTATACCACTACAGTCGCTCGGATCTGGTCGGGATTGAGATGGTCACGGACATGGTGGATCAAGTCCGCAAGCATTGTGTATGCAAGTGGTCGAAGGGTCTCATAGGAGGTCAGGCCATCTCCGACAAGTGTACGCTCGTCCAGTAATTCGATGATCTTGGGCAAGAAGATCTGGCGGAAGTTGAAGTTGATAATGTGTCTAATAGCAACCAGCAATTCCTTTCGCGTTGCAGATCTCTCACGAGGACAATCCTGTAAAAGTCGGACGACAATCCCGGGAAGCTCCTGCAGGAAGTCCGTGAGCTTGTTCTGATGTGCTCTGAGCAGATATGCCAGAAAGCTCATCGTCTTGACTTGGGACGTGACAAGCTCTCCGAATGCAGCACGGTTTTTGATGTCCTTTGCAACTCCAGTGAAGATAGTGCCGTTTGCTTGAGCCTCTTCATGGGCAGCCTTTTGAGGGCCGGCCTCGAGTTGGAGAGCTGCCTTTATCCTAGGTGTGAATTTGGCAACATTGTCAGGAGCCAAAGTGCGGTGTGCTTGAAATATCGAGACCACGATGATCGGGCACTCTGCGACGACCTTGAATGACTGCATGCCCTTGACCAGCTGCCTAGTCGTTTGTGGCTCGGTTCCAGGGTCGGCTCCAATGACTGTGGTAGTTGTCGCAACGGGCGATCCAGGGCGCGGCGAGTTGGCGAATGCAGCGTCCTGGGAAGAGCCATCTTTTGCTTGTGCAGAGTCGAACGTATCGTGCACTGTCTGTTGCATGCTGTCGAAAAGCTCCAGAATGAGGTCGAGAAACTTTTGCGCCCGACCGCCCAGAGCTCTGACGTGGGCTCGCTCGAAGTCCATGATGATTTTGAGACATATTACAGCGTTGTCTTCGTTCTCTGTCCTGATAAGCTCGAGGCATTTGTCCACTATAGCAGCGCAGTGAGGTTCGGTGGCATCGACTGGGTTCATAGGCAGCCGATGTATGATCTCCAACACGCAATTCCGTATCTTTTGTTCGGGTGATGTGCTGATGAAGACAGGCGGTGCACTGAGTATGTTGAGCCATATTGGAACGAACTTTTGGAGGAAGATGGGATATGTTGAGCCTTGACACCAGCTTTCGAGGCCGTCGCGGAGACCGGTGAGTGTTTCCATCTTGGTTTTGGCATCTGTTGAGCATGTGTTAGCACAGATAGACCGATTGGCCAAAGCGATCCGTGATCCATACCAGAAGAAGCATCTTGGAGACGCGCCTCCAAGGCGTCCATATTGCGGTTGTCTGCCATGGCGCTCTGGCGAGGATTGTGATGCGCCGAGGAAGGTAGAGAAAGATCCACTATCGCATCACGGTGCTGATTTGGTCCACCGGCGCGGCTGATCGAGCGTCGAGTTGGGCGATTGCCAAAGGGTATTTATGCGCAAGAGGTTGGTGATCGCGTACAGCCGATTTGAAGGGTCGAGATATCGCAGCGCGAGGCTACCAGTCAAATGGTTTTGTTGGAGTGAGGCGGTTGAGTAATTATCAAGCAGCACGGCACAGTCAAGTGATGCTGCAGGCAGGTGAGGGGTATCGGTAGCAGTGTCGTGATATATGTAAGGCGAGGCTGTGGTGCGTGGTTGTAGAGCCGCAATGGTTCGTGGAATTGGAACAACTGGAGGGCTTGCTTCCACGCGCGAAAGCGCCTGGACGCGGGCATGAGAGAGAGTCCGAAGAGATCCATCCGCCGCTACGGCTCGTGCCAACGGCCCGAGACCTGGGGGTCGATCGCCCGTAGTCCAATCTGAGGCAAGCAAAGGTGGGATGAAACAACATAAAAAGCGATACAGCATAATCCGGCAAGGAAGATGGGATGCTGTATCGTTGTATGAGACCTCGCAATGCAACTACTAGCTGAAGAGATCAAATTGTGAAAATCTGAGCATCCGACAAGTGAATTGCGAGGACAGAAAAGACGAGATCATTTCACGCATTCGGGTTGCAACCAATTCATTCAGTCAATTGTTGGTGAGTCCCACAGCAGCCCACCAAGGGCCGCAATGGGCACCAAAGTGGCATCATTTACCACTACAAGTACGCATTCATTACTTCCATCGATTAGTAGCCTGTAAGAGGCAGAAAGATGGCCGAAGGGTCGAGATGACAATTTCGCGTAGGGTTGGGGTTGGGGCTATACAGTGCAGAGATAAACCAAGATCCATGAGACCTCGGCCTCAACCTGAGCCTCGACCTAGCAGAAGGGGCCAGTAGAAGTTGCTGCAACCTCGTGGAGTCGCGAAACAATCACGTTGCTTGCATAGTCGTGCTCCAACACGCCCATACCACAAGGCCCGAGACCTATTTAGCGCCATATCGACGGACATTCAGGTTTTCAAGAAATCATCGTTGATTATTATCATTCCTATCCGGACAAACTAAGCTCTGACCAGATATCTAGAGCTTCGCCTTGCCGATGTCGTAAATCTGCGCCTCACCGGGTGCCTTGCCATGCTCGCTCTTAGGGTTGGCATTTTCATCACCCATCGGCTTTCCAACGATGTCTGGTTTTGGTTGCTTGTCAACAATCAGGCTCTGAGTCTTCTGGATGGTTGCAAGCGCTTCCTCCTCGATGCGGTGCACCAAGTCATTGCAAGTGGGGATGTCGTGGATAAGACCAATGACTTGACCGGCGGTCCATACCTGGAGGGCTGTCAGTATGCTTCAACAATGAACAAGTTTTCCCGACCACAAGAACTTACACCATGCTCCTTGTCACCATTTTGGAAGACCTCGCGACCTCGCTTGCCGGAAACATACGGCGCAACCTCCTCGAATTTGCCCGACTGGCTTTCCTTCTCGATCTTGACAGCGTCGGCCGTGACCTTGTTCTTGAACAACCGACTGGTGTTCTTCCACCTGCGCAGAACGAGCTCCGTGTCCGTCTCTTGAGCATCGACGATAGCCTTCTTGATGTTCTCGTGAATCGGGGCTTCCACCGTGCACATGAAACGAGTACCCATGTTGATGCCCTCAGCCCCGAGTGCCAACGCGGCAGCCAGACCTTGGCCGTCGGCGAAACCGCCCGATGCGATGAAGGGAACAGTCATAGTTTGACGGGCGCGGGACAGCAGGATGAAGTTGGTGATGTCGCTCTCACCGACGTGGCCGGCGCATTCGAAGCCGTCGATGGAGAGGAAGTCGACGCCGAGTTTCACGGCGCTCAGGGCGTGTCTGATTGTGGTGCACTTGTGCAGAATAACACAAGGTGGGTTGGCTTCCTTCAGCTGCTTGATGATGGGGCCTGGGCTGTTGCCGGCGGTTTCCACGATGCGGATGCCTTCTTCGAGCAGCACGCGAGCGTACGCGGCGTAGTCTGGGGGCACCATGGCGGGGAGAAGGGTGAGGTTGACTCCGAAGGGGTTCGAGGTCATGGTCTTGCATCGTCGAATCTCTTTGCGAAGGTCTTCGGGTGTGGGCTGGGTCAAGGCAGTGATGAGACCCAGACCACCAGCGTTGGACACGGCGGACGCAAGCTCAGCATATCCCACCCACATCATACCACCCTGGACGACGGGGACTGCTTTGTGTTAGTATGGGCATCCTGCCGAAGAAGTTGATGTTGTGGTACCCTTGATCCCCAGCTTGCGAGTGAGGGCCGTGTTGAAAGGCATGGCTGTATGCTGTGCTGTATGTTTCTATGTGGAGGGGAGGTAAGGATGGTGAAAACGGTGTGTGGAGCAGAGATATGGCTTCGACTGGGATGCGTGAAGAAACGCCTACTTTGTTATAAGAGTCGGGAATAATATCATCAAGGCCTACCTGCTGATCAGAGCCCAGGGTCGACAGGGCAGTTAACCGTGATGCCGAAGTGGTGTTGTGATGGCCGCAAGCCTCGGCCTCGGCTCTGGCAAAGAAAGGTGCACGGGTTTATTATTAGCGAGCGGAAGTCGCCGCTTGCACGTGAATGAAACATTATTGATGCTGGCTGGAAGTGGGTCGCTCTTTCCTTTATAAAGATCGATTCACTATTCTGATATCAGCTATGGAACGACAGGTTGACAAGACGATAACGATCGTTTGTTAAAGCTGTGAAGTTCGCGCATCATTTGCGACATGTACAGACAACATGGTTTTCCTGCGTACATGTATGCTGTTCAGTAATCCAAAGACCTTGTCGGCCGTATCGTCTGGAAATAAGATTTCGGAAATATTGTGCAAGATCCATTATATAGTAGTAACCCGATTCTGTCCACAGCAAACACTGGTTCAAGGCAGCGATGGCAGCAAGGCAGTGAGACCCCCTACATGCTCGCATGGCCACATCCTCACGTCTTCACGAAGACTTGGTGCTATCAATCGCCTGGAAGTACCCCCTTCACATTCACACAACTTGGGAAATGCTCTGTTCTGACACTCCCGTCCCTTTTCACTGCTCGCGTCGACTGATCACGCATGCACTGTACCGCACCGTGTGTCAGAAAGCTCAATCAAGCCTAACAATTCTGATTTGTGCCACATCTTAGCAAGTGAATGGTCACTTGTGTGTTTTTGTGCTCGTGTGCTCAACGACAAGGAGCTATGTTCTGTATCTCTTCATCGCCATCGGAGGGAATGAGACGGAGAGCCCAAGAGGTAGAACATTGAAAGTTGCGGTCAGGCCCAAGTAGGGAGATACAGTACTACCTCACAAGTCAGTGCGAAAATCAATATTCATGTCTGCCGAGAAGTCGCACCCAAGCGCTCGATGTCTGTATATTCTTGGATAGTGCTACCTCAGACGTCCCCCTCGTGGCACCAGTGAGAGACATCTGTGAACTTCAGCGCTCAAGTCCCTCACCTGTGATATTCAGATAGGTATCCTCTATCACACTCTTTTCAGCACAGGTGAAAATCAGGGCAACAAAGCACTGCACTCAGCAGCTACACACGTCCATGACCCGTCGACGCTTGTCACATGGACCTGCTTATCGAGACCAATAGCTGCATCAGTACGATGTCCTCATTGCCGAAGATGGATTCGCCAAGCTCTCCTGTGAGATGACAAGGAATTTGGAGTCTCGCAGACTCAGCCTCTGTCATCCATGCGAGCAACGTCAGTATGGTCACCATCTCGTGTTTGCGACATCCCTTCACCGACAGGATATGTTCAAAAGACTCGGATGGCATCGCGTTTTTGCAGCCCACTCCTCGAGCAGCTCACCGAAGAACAATCTAAGGAGCAGACGACTCAACGAAAGCCCAAAATGGTGCATCCTCGTGCGGTCATCACAGCGATAGCAGCGATATTCGCGATACGTCCTGCATTTGCCACTGTGTTGCCTCTTCCACGTGTCTCCCCCGACATGTCATCCTCGGATGGCCTTCTTACGACGAAGATATACTACCAGCAAGGCCTCCATTCCATGAACGACATGCACGCTTCTCGTGGCATGTGTAACGCCCACATCATGGCGACTGGAGACTTGAGCGTTGGCTGGTGTGAGGGTCTGACAACATCCGCGGTGTCGATCTCTAGGATTCCAGGGAAGGAGTGTGTTCTTATGATGTTTCGCGGAAGCGGATTGTGCGGTGTCGATGCCATGGAGATCGTGAGTGAGCCCCGATGGAGGAACGTTGAGAGCCTTCAAACCGTTGCTGACGAAGACATTGTCTCGCAGGAGAACATTCCCATCCCGAACGGCCAGGGCGAGATCTGCATTGTCACTGGAGTGGTGGATGGGGGAAAATTCGCGGTGGGCAGCGCGTACATGGCGTGCGGGTAGGCGAACGAGGGTGGGCTTGCGAGATGTAATAGCACCGTACAAGGACCGAAGCGTGCGAGCATGTGGGCAAGGCTCCGTCTTTTCCTCTCCATTTCCTCCACGGGGCCGCGAACGCCACGCTCCACCAGCGCCCACATCAATACCGCATTGAGGGCAACCCCAGTCCGACGAGTCCAATTCTGAGTTTTTGGTGCGAGTCGGGGGACGTGCGTTTCTTGGAGAGCTCGGGGCTGTGGTTTGTGAACCTGTCTCTCTACTCTACCGAACCATCGTATCTACAGTATGTCTCGGCTTGTCTTGTCTTGCCGTCCTATCTTCTGTACAGTCTGCTGCCGCCATTGAGTGAGGATTGACATGCGAGAACATGACGGACAGCTCAACCGCGTCTGCCCAGGAGAATGAAAATAAAAATAAAAACGACGCTGGATCTGTTGGGCCAAACAAGGCGGCTCTGGATCTCGCGTAGGCTCACGTCTGGGGTCGGGAGGGTTAGCACGGATGAAAGTGGTGCTGTAGCTCGGATTCAACGTCACAGCAACCGGCCTCGTCGTCCACTTGCACGGGCTCCATCCTGTCTCGACCAGCCATTTTGCTTTGTATCTGCTCAGCTGTTTGTCTGCAGTGAGAGGTGAGTGTGCACCGCGCCAATTGCATATGCACCACCCTGTCTGCACCCGTATTGTTATTATTCTCTCTCTCTTCACCTTCTTATTTTGGCACATTTCGTTGCAATTGCCTCTTCTTTTCTCCATCCTCCTCCTCCATCTTCATCTCCACCTCCACCTCCCACCTCAGGGCTGCCAAACCCAGGCCGTGATATCATTCTTCATATTACCCACCCCGAGCTTAATATTGCGCCGAGTGTCATAGCTGCAGGTGCCAGGGCCACGTGAAAGGTTAGTAAGGCTCCGATCCAGGCATCGTCACCGTCAGAACCGCCACCGATTATGCTCCGTCTCCGCAGTGTGCATGAGCTCCCCACACTCCCGCACAACGATCGGCTGCTCCACGACAGAACCTACCTGGCACATAGCTAACCTTCATATCCCCAGCTGCCCACTTCTTTCGTCTCTCCCACACCGCATCACTGCTTTTCCCTCTCCCATACCCTCTCCGCCTGCTGCAATCTCTTGCAGTTCACACACACAAACACACATACCTTCGCCATGTCACAAACTCCCCGGCGAGACGTGCGCAACCACGTCCTCTTCGAGATCGCTACCGAAGTCGCCAATCGTGTTGGTGGCATCTACTCTGTCCTCAAGTCAAAGGCTCAGGTCACCACAGCCGAATATGGCTCCAACTACACCATGCTCGGTCCTCTCAACCGCGCCTCTGCCGCCGTCGAAGTCGAAGAGATCGTGCCCAAAGACCCGGCCATGGTAGCTACAATCAAGTCCATGAACGACCGTGGCATCAAGACCCTCTACGGAAGATGGTTGATTGACGGCGCACCGCGTGTGCTGCTGTTCGACACCGGCACCGGCTACTACAAGCTCGACGAGTGGAAGGGCGACCTCTGGTCGACTGCTGGCATTCCCAGTCCTCCCGACGATCACGAGACCAACGAAGCTATCGTCTTCGGTTACCTGATCGCGTGGTTCTTGGGCGAGGTGAGTCGCAACATTCTGTGCTGTCAGCATCCGAGCCATTGCTAATTTCCTTGCAGTATGTCTACCACGAGAAAGAAAGAGCTGTCATCGCACAATTTCACGAGTGGCTTTCTGGAGTTGCTCTCCCCTTGTGTAAGAAGCGCAAGATCGATGTGACCACCATCTTCACCACTCACGCTACCCTTCTCGGCCGCTACCTCTGCGCCGGCTCGGTCGATTTCTACAACAACCTGCAGTACTTTGACTGCGATGCCGAGGCGGGCAAGAGAGGCATCTACCACCGCTACTGCATTGAGCGTGGTGCAGCACACGCCGCCGACGTCTTCACCACCGTCTCCCACATCACCGCCTACGAGAGCGAGCACCTGCTCAAGCGCAAGCCCGACGGTGTTCTGCCCAATGGTTTGAACGTTAAGAAGTTCAGCGCAACCCACGAGTTCCAGAACCTCCACCAGACCAACAAGGAGCGCATCAACGACTTTGTCCGCGGTCACTTCTACGGGCACAATGACTTCGATCCGGACAAGACGCTATACTTCTTCACCGCTGGTCGCTACGAGTACAGAAATAAGGGTGTGGACATGTTCATCGAGTCGCTGGCCCGTTTGAACCACCGCATGAAGTCCGCCGGCTCTGATGTGACCGTCGTGGCTTTCATTATTATGCCTGCCCAGACGACATCGCTCGCTGTGGAGGCATTGAAGGGCCAGGCTGTGATCAAGAGCTTGCACGACACCGTTGGACACATTGAGCGCAACATTGGCAAGAAGCTCTTCGAAAAGTCTCTTGCATGGAGGGAGGGTCAGCCACCGCCAGATGACAAGGACCTTCTGTCTGCCCAAGACAAGGTCATGCTTCGCCGCCGCCTCTTCGCTATGAAGCGCAACACCCTGCCTCCTATCGTCACACACAACATGAACAACGACGCCGAGGACCCCATTCTCAACCAGATCCGACGTTGCCAGCTTTTCAATCAGCCCTCTGATCGCGTAAAGGTCGTCTTCCACCCCGAGTTCCTGAGCTCCGCCAACCCTGTCCTTCCCATCGACTACGATGACTTCGTTCGTGGTACGCACATGGGTGTCTTCAGCTCTTACTACGAACCCTGGGGTTACACTCCCGCCGAGTGCACCGTCATGGGTGTGCCTTCGATCACCACCAACCTTTCTGGATTCGGCTGCTACATGGAGGAGCTGATCGAGAACGCCCAGGACTACGGCATCTACATCGTCGACCGCCGACTGAAGGGCGTCGACGACAGTGTCAACCAGCTGACCGAGTTCATGTTTGATTTCACACAAAAGAGCAAGCGCCAGCGCATCAACCAGCGTAACCGTACCGAGAGACTTAGTGATTTGCTCGACTGGAAGCGCATGGGAATGGAATACGTCAAGGCGCGCCAGTTGGCACTGAGGAGAGGTAAGTCAACGAGAGATGAATTATCAAAACGGACATGTACTAACACAACATTTTACAGCCTACCCCGACTCCTTCGCCAACTCTGATGACGAGCCTTCCTTCTTCGATGCACCCGACGCCAAGATCACTCGTCCACTCTCCGCTCCTGGCTCTCCCCGTGAGCGCTCCGGCATGATGACACCCGGCGACTTCGCCTCGCTGCAAGAAGGTCGCGAGGGCCTCAGCACCGAAGACTACATTGCGTGGAAGCTGCCCGAGGAGGAGGAGGAGGCCGACTACCCCTTCCCGCTCACACTCAAGGCGAAGAAGAATGGTCCGGACTTCCCTATCAACAGCGGCACGAGCACACCCCAGTTCGCTCCTAGCGCAGGTTCTGCTTCGCAAGGAGGCCAGCCCACCACCGCTGTGAACGGCGACAAACTGGCAGAGGGTATGGGTGCGCTGCAATTTTGATTGATTGGCTAAGAAAACAGTGGACTGCAACCCGGACAAGAAGCTCGAAAAAGCGACTGGAGTTTTCTTTTATAAGTTCTTTCCTTTTATCTAAGCATGTATATGCGCACTTGATCTTAGAATGAGCGCGCGAGAAAGACCTTCGAAAGCGGCGGGAGGTTTTGATTTCCCTCCAATGTACAAATGTTGTCTTCTGATTTTTGGACCGATGCGTGAATTTACCGTGGTCGTCTCCTTTGTGAATGCGTTTTGGGCGTGCTTTGTAATATTGATATCTCTCTGGCGGGTGTCCACGTTGCTGTGTATCTATCCAAACTGCTATCATCATCATTGTCTCCACCGTTCTCGATGTTGGATCCTACCTATCCTCAAGACTGCTCCCTTCCCTTCCTGCCAGAAGAAAAGGACCAATCCGAACCATGCATATCATTGCCTCAACATGCATCAATGACCACGACCTCGTACCGACACATAATTCTCATCTCGCGCCCAATTCCAACCCCACCATCAGTCCAGCAACCTCATCAATCAACATCTCATCCCCAATACTTTCGCATTCTCTCTCTCCACCAGCACCGCCAGCACCACCAGCACCGCCAGCACCACCAGCACCAGCGCCAACACAAACTTCACCCCCACCAGCCATCTCCAAAGGCAAATCCCCCCTCCGACTCCCAAACCGCCTCTTCTCACACCCCACCCAAGCCCGATCCACAAACCCCCCCCTCCACAACCCCAAACCCACCCCCCACCGCATAAACATCATCCACCCTCCTCTTCTGCCCACTAACCACAACTCGCTTCCCAAAAGCCCCCGCCGAAGGATTCAGCTTCGCCTTAGGAAGCGGATCTAAAAGCCGATAGAACCTGACGACTTTTCTGGCCGCGGGGGAGAGGGCGGCGTAGTTCTCGCGGTCCCATTTTAGTTTCTGGGAAGTCTGCTGGGCTCGGAGCAGGCCGGTGTAGATTCTGCGGCGGAGTTGGCGGACGCAGAGGGCGTGGGTGCAGGTTGTTGAGGGGACGATGGCGGCGAGGGGGGTTGTTAGGAGGGTTAGGTAGGAGGTTGCGTGGGCGAAGGCGGGGTGTGCTGGTGCCGGTGTCGGTGCCGGTGCTGTTGCGGATGGTGTGCTGTTGTTGTTTTTGAGGATGGGGACGCGCGGATGGTGCGAGTATTCGATCCGCGTGCTGCAGGAGGTCAGGTAGCCGTTGCCGGCTAGGGTTTCGGTGAATCTACGACGTCGGCCTGTTGGGGAGTAGAGGTCTGGGTTGGTGGCTCGGGCGGTTTTGTCCATGCCGTAAGTCGCGCGGCCGAGCGCGAGAACGTTGTCGTCGAGAATCTTGACCCAGTTGGAGTCGCAGGAGAGGATGGCTTTGTAATCGGCGGCGAAGCTGGTTTTGAGCAGTGAGTCGCGGTCTTTGGCGTAGCCTCCGACTTCTGTTTTCGTTGCTGGTAGAGACGACGAGGGGAATTTGGGTGAGGTACTTGGTGGTGAGACGAGAGCGAGCTCGATGTCTAGCACACGGAGGATTTTCGTTTGCTCGGCCGGGCGGTTGTCGTATGTGTTCAGCCATTTGTACAAGGGGATGAAATCTAGAGTCGTCAAGTGCGCGGTAATGGGAATGGTGTGGTCGAGGGCAGCTTCTTCAGTGTACCAGTCGCCGCTCATTTCTCGTCGGATTTGGCGGCAGGTATTGGCTAGAGGGGGCGGAACGAGATCGCCTCTGTAGAGTTTGATGGATGTGCTGGAGTGGGCGACGAAGGTGTAGATCATGTTTCGTAGTTCGCCAGGGAGAACCAGGAGGGGCGATTGTGGTAGTCCTGCCATTTTTGAGTGATTGTAGCTGATGTGAGTTGTGTCGTGCCAATCTGCTGTAGTTCGCGAGAAGGCGAGGTTGGGAGTACGAATGCAGAGTGGTGCCTGATATTATCGGCGAGCGTGCCAGCTTCCGCGATGGTAAGTTCTGTGCGACGTGAAGTCGAGTGGAGTAACAATTGGTGGTGGTGGCGTAGTGGGAAGCGTAAGTGCTGTCGGCCAAGTGAAGTGAAGGAAGTTGGTCAGCTGGCACGTGTTTGCACGCGTACGGTTTGCGCAGCTTGTGTATAAGATGTAATTGCTGTCCTATTGTTCGTTATTCATCTTCTGATATTCAAGATTTCCTTCCTCGTGATGCATCATCTTCCTCCTCACCTTCCAGCAAGACTTCATGTCCGCTGCCTTCCCGGACGAATCGCCCCGCCACTGCCCCTACAAGCGCAACGCAAAGCATGCACCACCACGCCAGACCGACTATGCCTCTGTTCAAACCTACACCGTACAGCCAACCTGCCAGTACTGGACCCACCGTTCGTGTCAAGCTCGAGACGCTTTGCGCAATCCCATGCACGCTGCCGAGTACGCTCGGATGTGGACAGCAGTTGTTCACCAGGATGGCTGTCGCTGGCAGTGCAAATGTTCGTGCCGTGACCTGGATCGCTAAGACCAGGGTGATCCCCAGCCATACCCACGCGCCTGAGGCCTGCTCTGGCGGCTTCGTGGAAGAAGGTATCACAGCGAGATACGGTGCTAGTAAGTAAGTGATCGGAAAAAGCAGCAAACTCATCCGAAAAGAGCGCGTGGTGCCAAGTCTGAAGCTCAAAGTCGGGAAGAGCAACAGCTGCATGCTGATCCCTATCACACCGAGTATTGCTAATGCGGTACCAATGCTTGGAGGCGGAAGAGCAAGCCCGCCAGTAAACGTGAAAGGCGCGTGTGGCTTGTACTCAGCAGGTAGGGCGAGACCATGCTTAGAGTGAGTGTCTTTCAGATCAAAGCGTGGTGTGGAGAGAAAGACGAACCACAAGTTGTTGAATGTGCCGACGTGCATGGCAAGTAGCCCGTGTGACAGGAAGGTAAGGACCACATTGCGCGTCCAGATGCGTCGGAAAGGAAGCCGGCGATGGACTTTTGGTCGAAGGTCTGACTTGGCCTCAGGCTGATTAGGTGATTGGAGCTCAACATCACTCCCAGCAGCTGGAGAACCCATGTCTATCACTGGGGAGTATTCGTGTGACGGTCGATGTCCGGTCAATGCCCGGAGGATCCAGCGACTGAACTGCAGTGGATAGTCCTGCTTTTGTCGTAGGGCTTCCAGTGTCTCCTCAAGCCCGAACAGGATGCCCAGTGCGCTGCCGAACAGAAAGCATGCGTTGATCACATTTGGCAAGGCGTAAGGGAACTCCATTAGCCATTTGACACCCTCTTCGCCTCCAATGCTGCCACCAGGCCCGAAGATGTCTGGATAAGTCCCAGCAGGATCTGCCAGCCAGCCACCCAACAACGGCCCAATGATCACGCCTATATTGAAAGTCATTGGCATCAACAAGAAGGCCCGGCTCTGAAACTTCTTCTCACGGACGATCTCTGAAATCATCGTTCGCATTACGCCGATGTTTCCATTCAACACGCCGCCAAGGCATCGCCAGAAAATCGCAGTAGCGAAGGACTTGCTAAAGCCAAAGCCTAGACTTCCGATGGCGGTGCCTAGGAGACCGATCAGGATGACCTTCTTACGACCGAAGGCTTCACTGTCAGCCAGACGACCCCACATCATAGCTGTGAGGAATTGAGCTCCGGTGAACGCAGCAGCCAAGATGCCGGCTTGGCTGGCTACGGTACTGTCTGAAGGCGATTCGCCACTTGGGAGCTTGAACGACTTGAGCTGGTAGAACATATAGCTCTGCAGACCTTGCTGTGTGAGCGGCTCCGACAGTCGAGCAAGCGTCAAGATCGCAAGCTGGCCCTTCTTTGGCAACTCGGACCACGCTATCTGTCTCGCCTTTTCCTTGACGGGTCTAACGTTGGGCTCCTCATCTGGCGGGGTGATCGTTGCAGCGGTCGGAGATGTTAAAGCGGCAACATCGTCTGCGAGCAGGCGCTCATTTTCCTGATCACTGGATCCGAAGTCTTCGTCGTCGAGGTCGCTTTCGCCACCGTGACGTTCTCGGTCGTCGTTGGACTTGGCGTGAAGATCATGCTGCAAGTCTGAATATTTGATATGCTTATCGAATGGCCGGAAGTGCAAGCTGTTTGGGCTCGCAACGAGTGTAGTCGCTGTACTGTCCGCCTGCGATACTGACGATTGGGCCGAATGCGAAGGGCCTCCGGCGTTGGGGTTGTCGCTCATGCAGCCGTTTCTGTGAGTTTCTTCACAAAAAAGCCAAATACTGCGGTCGCGACTTCGACGTCACGAAGAGTCAGATTTAGTCAGATCGAATAAGACAACAAGAAGGAAGCCGAAGCTGTAGACTTCACGTCTAAGAGAAATGTGAGTACAAAGAAAAGCAGTCGTATTCAGGAAGTATTCAAATCAGTTATCGGCAGATAAGGTTTCGCTGCGATGTGACTGCGGCTCACGGCCAAGTCATTGGCCGAAGTCGGCTATTCTAATGTCCGGCGGTAGGTAGTATTGGTGAGGCGGTAAGATATGTTTCTACCTGTGTTATCAGTCTTGGTCGTCACCTGTCGTAACTCCCCCTTCGAAGCTAATGATGAATAGGCGAGGCATGACATGGTTCTAGCCTTTGTCCACTGTAGGTAGTCAGCCTTCCAGGGACAATAAGTCCACCGGAACTCGTTTGTCTGTACCCTGTAGACATTCTGATTGCCGGGAGCATAAATCTGTGCCCATTCGGGATCGTGGAATTGTGGAATCTTGAACCCAAGATGATAAGATCCAAACGACTCGATGATTGTTTGCTCGATCGGATCAGATCAGATCTGTGCTATGTCCTGTAGCAAGGCGTCGATCGTCTTTCGGACGATTCTGAACCGATAATTCGCGCAGTCCTCAGTCTTCAGATACTGTGTATCAACACCGTAGCCCGCGTTGGAAGATATGGAATCTCGCCGTAAGCATAAGCTTGGTGGGATGGATCTACTCCTTGGTCATTGAGAGATGGTATTTTGAAGCAGTGGCCCGAGCTTTCACGCTCCACCTGCCACATCATCGTTCAATGTTCCACATGCGCTTCCTGAGACAAACATGCTCATGTGTTCCGATCGGTTTAACTGAATTTGCCCACACTCGTTTCTTCACATTGCCCGATGGTCAGGCCACACTTCCAGTAATCTAAAATGGATGATCTACTCGGAGAGGACTGGCAGAGCGCCCCGAAGCAAGCGACCACTGCCCCTTTGAAACCGACCACATTACCCAACACATTCAACATAAACCAAAATGGCTTCCGAGCAAGCCCGCAGCCCCAATGGAGCGGCAATGCTTCACCCCTCAATCCTAGTCGCCCTTCCAGTACGGTCAACAGCACCGCGAAGTTGGGTTCAAAGCCCAGTGGAAATACCGGCGATGCTTTTGGGAGCTTGACTTCCTTACCTTCGCAGAAAGCTGCCAGCAACATGTCAATCCAAGAAAGGCAGAGGCAGTTGATCGAGGAGAAGCGGAAGCAGCAAATGCAACAGGCGCAAATGTGGGATACCCTGGGAAGTGGAAGAGGGACACCGGAGATCCGAGTCCCGTCTCCTGGCGTGACCCAGAAGAATGAAGAAGATGTTGACGACATACTCGCTGCCTTCAACCGAGCGGCGCCTGTAGACAAGGCTAGCCACTACCCTCCTCCGCCTTCAGGCCCTGCGAGCGGGAGGAGCACACCAGCGGCGACCCAGGCGCAACCGAGCACAAATGCAGCCTTAGGAGGTTTCGACGACGACGACGATCCCTTTGGACTGGCAGAAATTGCGAAGAAGAATAATGGACAGCCTAAGCCATCGATGACGCCAGAGGTGTCCAACGAGGACGACATTCTAGGAGATTTAGGCAGACCTATCGTGGACAGACCATCAAGGCAACCCTCTCCCGGAGCACCAGCGCCTGAATGGGATGAAAACGTAGCCGCAAGTAGGATTGCACATGCAGCTGAGCCACAAGATCGAGCGCTCGCAGAGATCATTGATATGGGCTTTCCTGAGGACACGGCCAAAATCGCGTTGGCGGAGACGGGCGGAGATGTGCAAAATGCTGTTGGCTGGCTACTGCAGCAGGCACATGAAGAATCGAAACGAAATGCGAAGGAAGAATCACAGTCTAGGCGGAGCCCTTCTAGTGGAAGTAGAGGCCCATCGCAACGGCAACGAGGTGACCAGGAGCAGGTACCGAGTTGGATGCGACAGGAGAGTCGATCAGCTTCTAGTACAAGACGTCAAGACAACCGATCTCCGGCAGAGGGCGAAAAGGATGCGGCAAAGGTGGCCGCTGACTTGGGAAACAAGCTGTTCAAGTCTGCAAATTCTATCTGGAAAGCCAGCCAGAAGCAAATGGCCAAGACCATGGCAGATTTCCAGCAAGAACGCGATGCCAGCCAGCCAAAATGGATGTCTGAAGGCCCAAGTGGTGAATCGAGTCGAGCAAGCAGCCAGAGGCGTCAAGATACGCGAAGCGCCGCCCAAAAGGCGACTGACGAGGCAGCTATGCTCGATGCGCCACGTGAAAGACTTCCTCAGCGACCTGCAAAGCCCACTACTCGTGAAGTATCGCAAGAGCCTCTGCCCAGAAGCCGCGACGCTGTACAACAGCCACAACAACGCGCCTCTGCCCAGCCTAGATTTATGGATTCACAGCCATCATTGGACAAGCGACCTGCTACGAAGCTCAGTCGCCAGGAAGTCGAGGACCAGTCTGCTCAGGCGTACATTAGCCCTGCCAGAAGAAAGCGACCAACGCCGCAGCCTACGCCACAGCCCGAGCCGGAGGTGGACTTGTTCGGTCCTGCGCCAACCCAGGCTCCGGCACAAGCATCTAAACTCCCTTCTCGACCCATAGCAACATCAAGTCCTAGGCCCCAAGCTCCGCCAAGGGCTGTGCCGTCCGTGTCTCCTGCGTCTCTTTCCACCTCAGCAGCCCATCGCAAGAAAGGAGGTGAAGCGTTCAAACGTGGCGACTTCGCGGCAGCCCACGAATCGTACACTTCTGCGCTATCACCCTTACCACCAACGCATCCCATAGCTATCATTGTGCTTTGCAACCGGTCACTCACAGCACTGAAGACGGGCGACCCCAAAGTCGCCGTTTCCGACGCAGACCAAGCTCTCGCAATCATCGGCCCTGGTCAGGGTGCGAACGAATCCATCGAGCTTGGTTCGGGCGAAGGCTTGAAAGACATGCGCGAGTTCTTCGGCAAGGCACTTATGCGTAAAGCCGAAGCTCTTGAGCATATGGAAAAGTGGTCCGATGCCGCCGCGGTCTGGAAACAAGCTGTACAGGCAGGTGTAGGAGGCGCCATTAGTATTCGTGGCCGTGATCGGTGCGAGAAGACGGCTGCACCGAAGGCAGCAGCACCACCTAAAGCAGCACCCGTACGAAGCGTTGCACCATCAGCAGGCAAAGCACCCCCTGCGAAGGGCTTGGGTAATAGCATGCAACGGCCCGCGCTCAGTTCGGCCACTTCTGCTGAAGCTGTCAAGCGACTTCGTATGGCAAATGCTGCGGCCGACAAAGCAGACGATGAGAAGTTTGCTCTTACAGATGCGGTCGACGCTCGCTTGACAGCATGGAAGGGCGGCAAAGCTGACAACTTACGTGCTCTATTGCAGAGCATGGACGGGGTGCTTTGGGAAGGCGCCGGATGGAAGAAGGTTGGTATGAGTGATTTGGTCATGCCCAACAAAGTCAAGATTATATACATGAAGGCCATTGGCAAGGTGCATCCCGACAAGGTAAGTCGTGTGTGATAGTCCTGGCTTCCAAAACTCATACTAATACTTCTTGCAGATACCACAAGATGCTAGCACAGAGCAGCGCATGATTAGCGCTGCAGTGTTTAGTACTTTGAACGAGGCTTGGGACAAGTTCAAGACGGACAACAATTTATGAGAAACACGTCGCACGCCCACTTTATGCCAACTCGACACGCCACTGTTTCGCCGCCTACCATATCTAGTAGTAGATCCTCGCCAGATACTGTCCATCATACATGTATCTTCTCTTGACAATATCGAGCATGCGATCACGAGTTTATGTCAGCCAACTGGCGTAGTCCAGCAATGTTACATGCAGCGATGCAACATGAGATTTCACGCTTGATTGACTACGATTGGTGCACTTGTATGTACATCCATCTGGGCAATACCATTATTCTCTCGGCGGTGTGCTTGTCAACCTGTGTCACGAGGCTCATGTCTTAGCGGCGAGTATTAGCTCGCCTCGGCTCTATAGTAGCCTCTTCCCCTCCGCCATCGACACCCGAACATGCATCTACAACTCCTCATTCGCTGTGCAAAATATCATTATTTATCGATCTGCAGGACACCCGTGGTCTACTCATCTGACCTCAGCGATGCCACAAATCTCGTGCCTCCAGTGCCTCCACGCACCAGCACGCCTGACCAGCCCACACTGTTGTACAATTCTCCATCTCTTCACTCTACTCGCGGGAGTTAACTTGTGATGCACAAAGAAAGAAACTTTCATGGGCACCCCTACACGCCATGTGTCAGGTACAGATGGCTATGTACGATCAGGCCGACCGCATCTCCCCTAAAAGATCACATTCTCGCGGCTTGCGAAGCGTTACATGTCAACCAACTTGTAAGGTATACTTCAGCTACAGTAATGTACTTGTCTACGCCAACGTTGTCTGTCCTCGTGGCGATCACCCTCAGCTCAGTGCCTGTCACCATACTCCAACCGCGCTGCTCACACCCATTCACAACAACGTGTCCAGTCGGAGAATAAGCCCTCGATGAGCGTTGCGACGCTACTTTCTAGGTGAGCACTGCTGACACTACAAGTGCCTGTCTAGTATCGGAGATGTTTCCCGTCCTGATGACTGGTGATATGTTGTTATAACCTCGCTCTCGCCTTCTCTCATTTTGAGACGTTGTCGTCCTTTCCATATACCACAAGACATCAACCAGAGAGTCAAGACCATCTCACCATGGCGACTTCCAACCCACTTCTGGCACGGCTCAAGAAGCTGATCAAACGCATACCAATTGCGCGAAACAAGAAAGCCGCCACTCCTAAGCAACCCGCTGCTACACCTACTATTCCTACTCAAGTGACTGCACCCGAGCAGCCTAAGGAGGTTGTCCAACAGCAACCTATTATACACCAGGACTCATCTTCCGTCGTTGCTGCCAGCACTATGCCGACTCTGCAGATCGCCCTCCAGAATCAGACAACCTCTAATGAAGTCTACGCCTACATCAGTGAGCGCGATTCATTCGACATGATGGACGATTTGACTAACCCAGAACAGCCGGACAAGCCATCGACAACAGAAACAAACTATTCTGCCTCTCTGCAGATGCCAAAACGGCGTATTACCCGTCTTCTCCATCTTCAACCGGTCAGAACTTGGCCGAAGATATCTCCATCCACCTCGGTGCGCCCGGAAACACCGTCACCGCCACTGTTCCACGCATTGCTGGTGGACGTATCTGGTTCTCTGTCGGCAAGCGTCTGCAATTCTACGTAAACCCAGGACCAGGACTGGTGGAACCTTCGATCTTCAACCCAGCTGACCCGAATTCTGACACCAACTTTGCTTTCTGCGAGTTCACTTTCAATAGCTGGGAGCTGTTCATCAACATCAGCTATGTCGACTTCGTCTCCGCGCTTCCAATTGCTTTGACTCTGAAGGACCAGTCCGGTAAATCCAATCACGTCTCTGGAATGAAAGCCAACGGCCTTGATCAGGTCTGCCAAGGTCTCAAGGACCAAAGTGCCAAAGACGGTCGCCGATGGGGCTCTCTGGTAGTCAAGTCCAAGGACGGTCACAACCTGCGCGCTCTCAGCCCAAACTCCGGCATCCTCCTCAACCCATCCTGGTTCAAGACTTACTGGAACAACTACATCAACGAAGGTGAGTGAATCCTATACTTGAGGCCCTGTAGGTAGCTTGAAATCCACTGACACCGCCCTTCTTCAAGTCTGGGCACGCTACACCAACGAAGACCTCATAATCAACACGCAAGCCTCTTTCGGCAACGTCGCCGGCCGCGTCAAAAACAACGTCCTCACTTACAACGACGGCGCCATCACCTTCGCCAAGCCCACCGCGCGCGACATCTTTGGCTGCTCGACTGGTCCTTTCGCGACGGGATCCAACGCCCAGGTGAACGCTATGATCCCTCGCCTGGCCGCTGCTTTCAACCGCAGCACTCTGTTGGTTGCTAATGAGAACCCGAACAAAATTACTGCAGGGCAGTACTACCAGAACCCGACAACGAATGTGAGTGAAAGACGATCGCATGTTATTTGTATTTGAAAGGGATGCTAATGGTCTTGTCTAATAGCATTATTCACGCTTGGTACACGCGGCGAACGTAGACGGGCATGGCTACGCGTTCCCCTACGACGATGTGACTCCGGATGGTGGCGTCGGTCAAGAGGGCGCAATGAGCAGTCCTAACCCCGAATTGCTCACTGTCGCTGTTGGTGGGCTCAACGCTTATTTGGCTTAAGAGTCTTGCATTGCGATGGCGAGAGCGGCACGCATGGTGGTCTTGAGTGCTTTTGATGTCGCGTACGCTGAGTGTCCTTTTCCCTTCCCTTTTTGATCGTCTATCGTTCAGGACAGAATTCTCTCCAACCCATAGCATCCGCCTTGAACATATTGCACATAAGCGCGTCTCAAACAGACCACCTGCGCCTTCGTCGCTGCTCCCGCTTGACCCCATCCTCATCCTCTACAAGAACGCGCTCAAATTCACTCGCGAGCTTCTTTTGCTGCCACACCGCCCCAATGTTGATGAACCACCGCGGCGGCTGATTCCCATGGAACCGATGCGCAACATAGTAAACATCGTCGTCCGGCAGTGGCGGTCCCCCCAACGCCGGATCCTGCATAGGAAAAGGCTCAAATTTGTCCTCAGAAAACGTAACAACGAACCCTTCGCTTGACTGATCGACAACCATGCTGTCAACAACCCGATACCCCCGCTGGCGCAGGAAATCGCGGATCCCTTCGACGACGAACGTCCCGCTGGCAGCCTTCCCTTCGTGCCGCAGCATCGGACACACGAGCCGGACGCGCATGGTCTTGTCGAGCGGCGGCCAGTCGGAGCGGTAGCTTTCCTCGTCGAGCCGGCGCGTGACTTCCTCTCGCACGTAGGCGCCTTCGGCTTCGGTCACAAGGCGGTTCCTGTAAGGATCGATGGCGGCTTCGGAGCGGTGCCAGGCGGGTCTGGTATGGGCAGCGTTGATGTGGGCTTCGAAGCAGGAGGTCGCGGATATCTTCATGTAGACTCCGACGCAGGTGCGGCATTTCCAGGTGCCGATGGCGGGCAGGTTGTCGAGGTCGGAAGGGGTGTTTTCTTGTAGGGAGGGTGGCGGGTCGAGGGTGTTCGTGTAGGTGCCGCCATAGTCGGTGTCGATCCAGCGGTAGTGGAGGGGTCCTGCTGTTGATCTGAGCATTGTGAGGGAGTTGATTGTGATCAGGTCATGTTGGTTTGGTGGTGCTTTTCGTTACAATTTGGGAAAATGAGTCTTCGTTTATGAGTGAGGCATTTAGAGTTTTCGTCAGGTTGATTCGAAAGTCGCCTTACGGTCGATATCGAACAATGAAGGGTCTGAGGGGTCTGTTTGGTTTCATTTGCTACTTCTCCCACCCGAACAACATTTCAAGACTTACTTGCTACGGATGCTTGAGTCCCGTCAATGAAAACGGCGAGCTAGTAGAGACATCCCTCAGTCAAACATCTGTCTGACATTCAGGTTGATCCTCTTCCTGTTCATCCACTCATGCCACTGTGGATAATCTTCACCAGGCCAGTGCTGCATCCACGACGGACACGTCCCTTCGAGCACCTTCGGCACACTATGCCAAGCAAACCTGCTTTCGCCACTCATCAGAACTGCATCGCCACTTCGCAATCTAAGCGTAGCCACTCGTGCCGGAGCGTCTCCATCTTCTCCATCAAGGCCGATAACGAAGATACCATCGCAGCCCAATGATATTGATGCCAGTGGCTGATCGCACTCCTCGCTCACATCACGGTGTAACGACAGAGTATCGCCTGGAGAATAGAGGTTGACAATCGCAGCTTCGGCTTTCATGGGGAAGATCTCCTCAACTAGACGTTTTATGTCAGAGGGAAAGGCGGGTGGAGGTCCGTCCGGATAGACCTTTCTGGTCCAGTCATACTGGCCACCCAAGGTGATCCAGCGTAGCTTCTTGTTGAGATACTGCTGAATTGTGATAGGTTTGTGAACAGCGTCGTCTTTGGGCTCGAAAATGAGGCCCTTGGCCGATTCGGCGAAGTAGGAATGATGGTCCGGAGGATAGTGCACGTGATGGAACATATGTACATTCGTTTGGTGCTCCTGCATAGAGAGGTCGCGGTGAAACGACTTGGCGAGGAGCTGGAGTTGCACTTCTTGTGGAAACAGAGAGGGGTAAACGAAAAGACCTACCGAAAACATCTCAGATCACACCTCTGCCAATGTTGAGATTGGCAGACTTACCCGGAATAGCATCAATGCTGTAGACGATGGGCATGGTTGAATCCTTGATTTCAGTACCCGCGAAGTCTGTGAAAACTTGACGGACACTCATGGGAAGCTGCAACAGGCTCGAAGGTGAGACATCTGGGTGTTGATCCAGTTGACGTGTATCAATGATAGTGTTGTCCTGGTCGACTGCATCAGGCTTAAGCTTCTGGAAGTGCTTGTACACCTGCCTGATAGCATCGGGTGGTTTCGCGTGGGCGTCTCGAGGGCTAGCCATGATGTTGCGCTCTCGGTCGATGCTTTCTTCTTGTAAAGCTTCAATAGAGTCGTACGTCGGGGCGAAAGGGCATCCGGCGATTTGGGAGTGTTACGGGCTTGTCATCCGGCATGATTACACGTTATTGTCTGTCGTCGAAGATTGATTTATCCATTCAATTCCAGTCATCACTTTTCGTTGTTGCCTGAGGTGAAGTTCATCAAAGCCTGACGCACGCCAAGGCCAACTGAAGTCAGGCGCGTCGAGCACGCGTCGTCCAGATCGCTACCAGATCGCTTCCAGATCGCTCCGGATCAGCCAGATCAGCCAATACAGCCAATACAGCCAGCTCGCTCCGGCTCGACCAGCTCGACCAGATCGCCCAACTCGCCCTGCTCACCCGGCTCATGGAATAACAACTTGGATACCCCACTCTATCCCTCGGATGCCGATTACGCTGGACCATCATGCCGCCTACGGGTATTAAGAAGCAGAAGACTTTTGCCCATCGCCGCCACATTTCTAAACCAAGGTCGTCACTGGGATCAGATAAAGAGAAACGCCAGTCTTCCTTGACGCAACTGGACTTCGTGAGCACGCCTCGGACGAACGATGTCATATGTATTGCTAGCGACGATGAGGAAGAGGAAGGAGATGATTTTGCGACAGAGCAGCCGATGAAAAGGCGTCGAGTGTCTGCCAAAGGTAGCGATGGAGATGATTGGACCCCAAAGATGAGCGGGAAGAAATCAAGTGAAAAGCGTTCATCGGCCAAGGCAAAGAAGAAAGCAGGTCTTGAAAGAGGGCAGCAGACCATGACACAAATCGACTTTGTGTCGTCGGCCCAACAGCCCCACATCGAGGACGAAATCGAGGACGATGAAGAGGCTGGTTTGGAAGACAAACAAGATGCGAGTTCGCGTAAAGGAGGACTGAGAAGAACCCTACCTTGGTTGAACGAAGAACCAGATGATGTCAACTACGTGCCACAATCGCCGGTTACAGACTCGAACAGCAAGAGCATGGCCAGTACTGTGCATCCGCAACCAAATCTTGCACTCCATAGCATTGCTACTTATGACTTTACGACTCCCAAGAAAATTGCACGTCACCTGGAGATACCGTCTTCACAATCACCACCCAGCATCAAGCTGTCTTCGAAGAAGTCGCAGCGGACACAGCGTCATCTTCTTGGTCAGAAGTCACCATCAAGATCACCGTCAAAGTCACCTTCGAAGCTGAACATCATGTGGAGGTCACCCCTTCAAGAAAGACCGACCAACATTGGACCACTAAAGTGGCAAGCAGAGACACAAGAAAGCCAGAACCCGACTATGAAGATGCTTCAACAAGTTCGAATGCGCACAAAGATGGGCGGTCCACTTTTGCATGAAGAAGCTCCGATGCCACCACCGAAAAAGCCATTGCGACATGGCAAACTTGACAAATCGCAAGCAAACAAAATACCGGATACTCGGCTGGCACCAGCTCGTACGTTGAAGCGGACTACAACCGTGCAAGATTCGCAAGCCTCCGATGAGAACATCATGACACAAGCACCAGCACTCGGCTTGCATCGAACCACTACAGTTCAAGACTCACAGCACGAAGATCTTGACATGTCGAGTCAGCTGTACCGCAGTCTCTCAAGTAGAGAAAACCTACGGATCATGGACTCCCAAGCGAACAACGACGATAATGACTATAACGAACCCGACTACGAAGAGGAGGATTATCCCCAAACCTACGATCCAGTGAGCGCAGCATTGGACAGAGACGCCGCTCGCTACGCCTGGACCCAGACACAGGCCCCACGGACCCAGCACACCGCGCGAAACCACATCGCAGACAGCGAAGACGAAACCGATGAAGATGACCTCGACCGCGGCATCATTCCGGACTCCGACAGCGAAGACGAGGTCATTCTTCTTCCCAGCGCATCCAAGCAGGGCGGCCGCGCTCGTTCGCAAGAACTCTGTAGCGATGATCTAGTGGTTCCACCCCTCCAACCCAGCGACGGAACAGCGAATCAGCCTGAAGCACAGTCACAAAAGAAGGAAATCAATGACTCCCCGCCATCCTCACCACCGCTTCGACCCAGTCAAGTTAGCACCATAATGCCCACGCAATCTTCCCCACGACATCGCCAAAACAGCAACAAGTATTCAACAGACCAGGTCGCAGGCGGCAAAGATGAAGAAGCGCAAGAATTCTCTCCACCCACCTCGCCTGACCGGGAGCGTCGGATCAAAGTCACGCAGGTCAAAGACACTCAGGCTCTCACGATCTCGAGTTCCCCGCTACCACTACCGCCATGGAGCTCGTCGGGCGAGGTTGATCTAGGGCTCTACACGCTGCCGAAGGGAGAAGGGAAAGAAGATTCGGGGAACTATAGTACCAACAACGAGTTGGCAAGTTTGGTGGACTTTAGCCTTCCTCCTCCACCGCCTTTGGGAATGAGCTCGTCGCCTTGGAGAGGTTGAAAGACATTTGGTTAGTTGTAGACGAAAATTCCCATTGTTCACCTCGCAGAAGATACTGAACCATAATGAAAACATGCGTGGTTCTGGAATTTCTCATTTCCCAAAAGGAATTACGTTCTGCGCTGACACCAATCGTCTTTTGCATCTTCGGACTTGCATGTCACCCCAGTCTGGTAATTGATTGAGCGGTGATGCCAGTGCAGCACAAAAGTATCCATAACAAGACCAGGACTGTCAGCGGAATCGACATGAACAGACCTGCAGTCATCATTCTGGAAGCGGCGAAGTAACGTCAGCTCTATTCGCAACGTATCAAAGCGGCTAGGAAATGAATGTCTATTAGCAGCAATGTTCCAATTTCAATGTTCCGTGTTGACGGCACGAGCTCTTAGTGTCAAGTATGCCAGAGACACGGACATTTCTCATCGGCCCCAATTTTTGCCGTAAGTACCCAAGATTGCTAGATCTGCTGACTGATTCGACTATCTCAAAGGCATTCTTCCAAGAACCGTCCCACACTTACCTCCTCGACTACACGATCATTCAGAAAGACAACAGTGCACCGTACGTCGCCGACCGCATCGTTAGACTCCTCCTCGAACTCCTCTAGCACTGCGCCGCCGCGTGCGCTGCCAAACACCGATCTCATGTTTGAATATCAAAACAGTCTTGAGCTCGTATCGGCGTACTCAAATGCGTTCAATTCGACAAATGCCTTGGCGAGCGCGGATAATGGCTCGTGTTCGCTCCGATGGTTGATTGAGTAGGTTGTGCTCGTATCAGCGGGCTGACATTGTTCAAATAGTCAGCATGCCATTGAGAGCGAACCTTAGACGGGAGAAAGGTTTCAGCGTCGGTCACGGCGTCCTTGTTGTTGAACGAGGTGGCGGTAGCAGCGGCTTCAGAGTCGTTCTGAGCAGGGAGGGAGAGTGACTGGCTCATGTGCTGGCGCTTAGGGTTGTTCTTGAAGCCGTGCTCAGTAAAGCGCTTTCTGTCCTCCTTGTCCTTGGTGGGTTACAAGTCGTTACATCTCCGATACTGGACTGAATGCAATGCTCATATAAGCGGATCTAGTTGATCCAAAGCGTTAGCATGCCATCGAGAACGTGGTGAGGGACTTGTGCTATCTCTGTTCCTAGACCAACATGCGGTGCTTGTGTCAGCGGAATCAGTACATTTAATTGTTAGCCATGCCGTTGAAGGCCCGAGTGACCACTTAGATCATTCATGATAGAGGTCATCGTTGAGAGCGCATAGTCGTTCGAGACACATCTCTCCGAGCACAGTGAGTACAATGCTAATATCATCAGCATTGGACTACTCAAAGTTATGTTGTGCCAGTGAGATAGCACGGCCATTCGACATGTATCCCTCCAAACCCAGTGAGTGCAAACGCTAATACCATCAGCATTAGGCTACTCAAAACGATGGTGTGCCACTGAGAGAGTACGATCGCTACATGCATATCTCTCGAATGCCACTGTACACATGCGCTGATACCATCAGCATTGGACTACTCAAAACGATGATGTGCCATTGAGAGAGTGCGATTGTGATATGCATATCTCTCCAACCCCAGTGTGTGCAAATGGTAATACCATCAGCGTTGGGCTACTCAAAACAACAATGTGCCAGTGAGAGCGTGCGATCGCCACACGCACATCTCTCAAATCTCACCGTGTACATACGCTAATACCATTGGCACTGGACCACTAAAATCGATGCTGTACCACTGAGAGAGAGCATAAAATAGTACTAGAGGTTTCATTTTTCACGTGGATAGTCTATAGTAAACCCTTTAAGCCGCAGCGGCCTCTGCCTCAATCTTCGCATCAGCAGCCTTTGCCTCACCGACAGGGTCGGTAATTAGCCTAGTAATTTTGCCAATGGCAATCGTCTGACCCTGATCACGTAGGGTGAAACGACCCATTTGAGGGTAATCCTCAAAGCGCTCCACACAAATGTTGCTCACGGAGCCGGTAATTTCGAGACGGGCAATAATGTTCATGCCCTGCTTGGCGAATCCAGGAGGTTTCTTGCTCTTGCGGTTGGTCTTCGGCTCAAGCTTGTGCAGGAGAGCGGCGAAAGTGACTTCTTCAGTCGCAGAGTGGATGTGGAGAACGCAGTTGAAACCAGCCGACAGAATAGACTTGAGCTCCAGCAGGCGGATCTGAGCCTCGAACGCGGTGACGCAGTGCACGGGACGCTTGGGCGAGCAGAGCACGAAGCCGGGCATGATGTCTTCTTCTTCGGCACCCTTGATACGGATGCGGACTTGCTCACCGCAGGCGGCCATGGGGATTTCGTCCTCGGTCTCACCAAAGAGAGCAGAGATGGTGATCTCAGCCTTGCTGGGCATCATGATGTATTTGGCGTCCTTCTTGATGACACCCGCCTCGATCTTGCCCTCGATCATGGTACCCATGTCGCGGTACTTGGCGGCAACGGGCATCATGAAGGGAGCGTTGAGCTTACGCTCGAGTGTTTGCATGCTGTCGAGGTGCTCGAGGAGAGAAGGTCCGTCATACCAGGGGCAGATATCCTTAGGAATACGGTCCTTGATACCCAAAGTCTGCTGCGCGGCGACGGGCATGAAGGTGAGGTCGGTCTTGGGGTTGTAGCCCAGGCCCTTCAGGAATTGGGTAAGCTTGGTCAGACATTCGTCGTAACGCTCCTTGGACCACTCGACAGTCGGGTCGTCCATCTTGTTCACAACGACAATGAGCTTGTTAATACCCTGGGTCTTTGCGAGGACGGCGTGCTCGCGAGTCTGGCCACCCTTCTCGAAGCCAGTCTCGTACTCACCCTTGCGGGCGGAAATGACCAAACAACCAACGTCAGCCTGGGAAGCTCCAGAAACCATGTTGGGGACGTAGGTCTTGTGACCGGGGGCGTCAAGAATAGAGTACCGGCGCTTCTCAGTCTCGAAGAAACCTCTGCCGACTTCGACAGTCTTGCCCTTGGAACGCTCCTCCTTGGTCTGGTCGAGCGCCCATGAAAGGTACCACGACTCTCTGCCAAGCTCCTTTGATTCTCTCTTGTACTTGTCCATTGTTCGCTCGTCGACCATACCGGATGCGTACAGAATGCTGCCACCGAGAGTGCTCTTGCCGGCATCAACGTGGCCGAGGAAAATGACGTTCACGTGCTCCTTGCCGTAGATTTCGTCGAGGACTTCCTCGCCAACCTCAGCGGCCTGTTCTTGTGCGACCAAATCGGCACGCCTGGCCTCCGCCTTCTGCTCTGCCTTCTGCTCCGCCTTTGAAGGCACGGGTGACGAACGTCCAGAGGTGGGAGAAGTGTTGCCACTCGCTTCGGTCTTCTCGACAGCTTTGGCGGCTGCGACAGCCTTGCCAGCACCTGGCACAGCTGGGTCGGCCTTCTCTTTGGCAGAAGGCGCCGGTGAGGGGATTCCGAGGGACAGAACCTTGGTGCCACCGACCTTCTCAGCCTTGGGAGCCTTTGCGCCGGTGTCTTCTGCGCTCAGAGAGAGTGTCTTGACGGGAGCCTTTGCGCCAGTGTCGGCGGCGCTCAAGGAGAGGGTCTTGACGGGTGCATTGCCTGCAGGCTTCGGCTGTGAAGTGGTAGGAAGAGCCTCGCCGCGCTTAGCGAGCATAGGAGCGGCCTGGGCGGCCTGGCGTTGCTGAGGAGGCATGTAGGACTGCTGGGGTTGTTGGTATTGCTGTGCATAGCCCTGTTGTGCGTAGCCTTGCTGGCCGTACTGCTGGTATTGTTGCTGCTGGCCGTATTGCTGGTATTGCTGCTGCTGGCCGTACTGCGGGTAGCCACCGTACTGCTGCTGGCCGTATCCGCCGCCGTACTGGCCGTAAGAGGGCTGGAATGAGGCCGCGCCAGGAGTGAAGGTGGCACCAGGGTTGAATGCAGGTGCTCCAGGGACAAATGTGTTGGGACCGCGATTTTGCTGATTGTTGATGTTCAGGTTCTGCTGAGCCTGCTGAGACAGGTCTTCATCCTCCCAGCTGTCGGGAGCGCCGTTCGCCATGCTTGCGTGGTCAAGGGGGTGCTTTCTTTGGAGGTTGTTGAGGGTAGCAGCGTGTTGTCACCACGGAGAGTGGGAGGAAGTGCGGTGGGCAATAATTTAGTAAGTGACGATCGTCGCAGCGGAAGTGAGTGTGAGTGAGTGAGCGAGTGAGGATGGCGGGGTCTCTCCACCAAATTTCTTGAAGGAGCGACCGAGGACGCTGATTGGTCGCCGCGCGCCTTTCACGGTGCTACCTGAAGACTCGTAACACTTTCGATTGTATGCTGCCATTGAGAGCGACGTGGTATTGACTTTTTATAATTGGCTATATCTCTCTCGCACCTGCAAATTCCAGGGGTGCAATCCTAGGACTCCGTGTCATTTTTCATTCTGCCATATCGCAGAGATACACTGGTCTTTTCGGGCGAGAGTGACTGCTGATTGGCCGGTACCCGTCTCTCACTGTGCTACCTTACCTTACATACCTCAAGACTCGAAACACTTTCTAGGAGATGCTACCACTAACAGCCACGTCCATCAAACTCTTCATGTTGACTCTATCTCTCGCATGTCTGTGAGTTACAGAGGTGCTATCTGAAAACACCGTGTTCCTTCTAGTCTGTCATATCGCAGAGATAGGTACACAGGTAGGAGCAAAGTCGCCTACGCTGTTCCGTTTCTTCTTTGCTTCTTCGTTCCAGTGACCTACCGTACATGTAACCGGCACCCCAACAATTGACGCCAAAAAAGCTACTATGGACGCTGTTCGACACATCATGCAGTGCCTAGTCACTCAGCTCGTACATGGATGCAAGCAGCCTAATTGCCACAACTCCTACTGCGCTACTGGACTTCGTAATTCCACCGACATACCACTGAGAGATTACACACCAAGATCAGCACGCATTCTCGCTTTGAACATACTGAATGAGCCAGATCCAGACGCTTACTTCTGCCAACATGTCAAATCGGGAGGTGAGATACCCACGCGTCCTGACACAGAAGCAGAACCGAGAGATCCTTCTTCTCTCGCTCAACGACTAGCCGAAACTCCATGCATAAAGGTGCTTGCCGAAGGTGAAGCTCCAACCGACAAGGAGCCTGATACTCCTGAGCTGCAGCAAGTTGCAGCGATCACTGCAAAGTTACAGACGCAGTGTGAATCTCCATTTGACACTTCAGGATCATCGAATCCTAATTTCGCCCCGAATGAGGAGGTGGCCGATACTGCAGCGTCAGCTTTCAGTCTGTTCTACAGCCTGCTTCCGAAACAGGGCGATCAGGCTCTGTGGCATTCACTGGCTCAGTACATCAACAATGGTCATGTTATGCCAGCTCAGACTCTCAACTCCGACGCCGAAAGCACTGGCTTGATCGAGCTGCTGCAGGTGTTTCAGTTCGAACCGTACACACGCATGTGTGCACAAGTATGCAAAGTCATCGCTCTTCGCACGCAACTAGAAGATGTCGCGGCAAAGTTCAGGCCATCTAGAAATGACGAGACTGGCAAAGAAGATGTCCTCAGCCTGCTTACCGAGCGTGTGACGAACATTGCGCGTTGGCATACTGCCTCCAGAAAAGACACGTGGGTACCTTGGCCGTACCCACTCTGGTTTAAGAGGGCCTTCCTCCAGCATTGGGATGGGAAGCCGGCCGTCGTGCGAGGAACCATAGCTTGTGGTGCTTTGGAACTTTTGGATATGCAACAGAAAATCTGGGACCGCTCAAACCCGAAAAAGACATCAGATGCCAATCTTTTGCCATATGTCTACAACAGAGCTGATGTCATTCAGATGGTGCGCAGTTGGATCGAACACGACCCTGCAGTGACAACCACCTCAAGGCATCTGCTCTCGTTCCCGTTCTTGTACTCCGGCGGTCAAGTACTGACAAATTTCCGAACGCTCAATCACCTGCGAATGAGGTACGCCAACAGGCCAGCACTATGTCAGATGATGAGACTGACCACAATTCTATAGAGAAGCATACACCACATCACACGTAAATGAGGAGCTTTACGATCGCCACATTGCGAGCAGCGATGTAGCAAGTCTGGAATGGGATAGCAACGCACGCCAGACACTTCATCTACGGGATTTCTACCTGATGCTTACTGTCCGCCGTGACAGCATCTTGCAAGATACTTTCGATCAGCTTTGGCAGCGGCGTAAATGCGAGTTACTTCGGCCACTAAGAGTCCGACTAGGTCAGATGGAAGGTACAGAAGTTGGGCAAGACTTGGGTGGTGTACAGATTGAATTCTTCAACTTGGTCTGCAAAGCACTCTTTTCGGAAGACGCTGGTGGGTTTCTATTCTCAAAGATCTTTACGACGTCAAGCTGACCATGACCAGGCATGTTCACCACCGATGTGATCACAGGTCTATCGTACTTCCGCCCAGGCAGTCTACAACCTCTCTACATGTTCGAATTGTTCGGCCTGCTCGTCGCTCTCGCCTTGTATAACGGCATCACACTTCCCGTCAGCTTCCCACTCGCCTTCTACAAGAATCTCCTCGACCTCCCATGTGACGAGCTACGCGATATCCAGGATGGCTGGCCCGACATCGCTCGATCTCTACAAAGCATCAAGGACGGCGCGTATGAGGGTCTGGACTATGCTTTTCCCCTCGAAGCCAACGGCCTGCGACTGAGCATCGACCAAGACTCGCTCGATACGATCCGGGGCCAAGTCGATGGCTATACGTCTGGCAAGTTGCCCACCATGGACTTACAAGCGAGCGAAATGTCACGAATCGAAGCCGCTACTTCGTCAGCCACATCGACAAGCCCCTACCACCCAACCAACCAAGATTGGCCCGGCTGGAAAGTCCACGCCCCATCAACACCCGAAGATGAAGAAATCCAACCCCTAAGCTCCTCCAACATCGCCTCCTACACAACCGACTATATCCACTGGCTCCACACCTTCTCCGTTTACCCCCAACGAAGCGCTTTCCAGAAAGGCTTCCACTCTCTAATCCCTCTCCACCACCTGCGAATCTTCACTCCGCAAACCCTCTCCAACACTCTAGAAGGAAGCTCAATCATCGACCTCCCCGCCCTGCGTGCCGCAACAAGGTACACCCACTACACGCCCTCGGAACCCTACATCAACACCTTCTGGCGCATCCTCGCCCGCTGGCCGGCAGAGAGACAGAAGTCTCTCTTGAAGTTCGTCACAGCCGCTGAACGCTGGCCGATCACGGGAGTCGGGAGTTTGACTTTTAGGATCGAGGAGATGGCTGGGAATTCTGGGAGGGTAGAGAATGGGGCGGACGAGGAGGGCGGGAAAATGACGTTATTGCCCACGAGCTCGACATGCTTCGGTACGCTTTACTTGCCCAGGTACAAGGACGAGGAGACGCTGGAGCAGAAGTTGGGGATCGCGTTGGAGTTTGGAGGGGAAGGATTTGGGACTGCTTGAGCGAGGGTGTGGCCTTTTTTTTCTTCTTTTTTTTTTCTATTGTTTGCGGGAAATGGAGAGAGGATTGGATGTATTTGCTCTCAAATGGCGATGTAAATCCACACCCATCCCGGGCTCGTGAGTGGAGCATCTCGGAGGTTTATGAGCACAATGTAGATAAGGGTTTTACTTGTCTTTTAGAAATGCAACACTCTCACTGGTAAGCATGAAAATTAGATCGACTCGAGCTCTCAGTGTAACACCTCGGAGTCTTCACAGAGGACGAGTGTGCTAGGGTGTATACATGTAGACACCACTCTGATTGGACGGCAACATGCTCAATCTTGCATTACAACTTTGATTTCTGAATAAGAAGTAGCAGCCTACGTCGGTGGGACTAAAAATAGCAACTCTATTTTTTCCACATCGTGACTTGAGATGGTCTTGGCTAATACCTACCTATCTAGCCACAAATTTGGTGCTCTCCCTACCCTCAACAAGTCGAAAGAACGAGCGGTTTGGGGTCAGGACGTGTCATCGGCGGCACGGAGTTCTAACAGTGTAGTATAAGGAGGTAGGTAAGTGGGTGGGTGCGTGAACTTTAAGGCTCTTAGGGGATGATCCTACTGTGGGTTGATTTCCGATGATGAGGGCTATAACCTGGACCTGGTGTAGGTATATCGATTTAGAATCATACTTGTACCTAGGGAATTGCGCGTGGGGCGAAAAAGGTTCGTATGGAAAAGGTTTGTGTGCTTTCATTCTCTCTAAGCGAGTGTGAATCCAGACCTGTTTGTCATTTCGTTGTTACATGCAATTCTCATGCAACGGGGCCGTCCATTCTGGAAAACAAAAAGCAATAAAGGAAAATTTCCCAAAAGAAAGTGCACACGAGGGTGTTGATTCTTCGCTCCCGGTTTCCCCCGTCCTTACACACGCCTCGTGTATACGCCTGACCCCAGAACTCCCCGAACAGAGGTTTTATGCAACTCTGTAACGTACACTCGTTAATTTTCCTTTTCGTCCTTGTTCCTCCCCTGCTAGAAGTCATGTGGCATGGTCGGCAGGAGCGTTCCAACGCAGTAAAAAGGCGTGTGAAATCGCCTTCGCTTCTAGCGCTTTCACGTTCTGGCACCACCGCCCAGCTTCTTGAGCACGTTGTCCCAGCTCTCCTGCTCGAACATGAGGTGTGCCTGGTCTTCCTTCTCTGGCGGACCGAGGCCCTCCCTTGCGTTCTCGGCCGCCGTCTTGCCGAGTTTCTTGAGCGCCTTGTCGACGTGGTCTTGGTCGACCATGACGCCGGACTCGGAGCAGCGAGCTTTGGCGCGAAGCTCGGAGCACAATCCATCGAGGTCGAACTTGCCGTCTTGGAAATCTGGGTTTGATTGGAGTTGATTCCTGCGAAGAATGTTAATATTGTGTCTTTGATGATTAGGAGTTGTGAAAACATACCAGATGTTGTTGCAGCTGATGAGGTTACCAGAACCGTCTTTCTTGCTTGCGGTTGACTGTTGTCGCTGTTGTTGCGGTGCGGTCTGCTGCTGGTATTGAGCGGGCAAGCCGTAGTCGTCGTCACCGCCGTCCCTAGTTTTGTCCATCTCAGCCATGAGATTTCTGCTGGGAGCCGGTGTTGTCGAAGGTTGTTGAGTGGGCTGAGACGCGGGCGGGAGGATGCCAAACATGTTAGCTGGTGATGAGTAGTCGAGAGGAATTGTGGAGTTGAGAGCGTCGTTGAAGAAGTCGCCGCTGTAGTCGGCACCACCGAACATGTTGTCTTGGCTGGTGTCTCGGTAGTCTCCGAACAAGACCGGATCAAACGAGTCTAGCTGTGGCATGTTGAAAGCCGGGTTCGTGTTGCTCAAGTCGAAAGCGGCGAAGTTGTCGTTGGCGTATGAATTAGACGTGAGCGCGTTGTTCGTGCTCGCGCTGGTGTTGGCGGTGTAGCTGTTTTGTAGGTTCGTCTTATCGTAAGTTTCGTTCGGTTTGTCCTTATTCAATGGACTGCCATGTGAAGGTTCGGGCGAAGTTCCACACGAGCTGTTCGTAGTACCGTTCAAGTTCCATTGGCTCAGAGAGCTTGCGCTGGGCGAAGCGCTGTCACTAGTGTTGCTTGTGCTGTTGAATCGGAAGACCCTGTTGTCAGGAATACCTGCTGTGCTGTCACCTCCATTGTTGATGCCGGTGTTGGTGTTCTGCTGGCTCGGGTTGAAATAGCCATTGCCTGATTGACCGACTGTCTTCAAAATGCTGGGACTGAACAGGTCTCCGAACGGGTCGTTTCCACTGCCATTCATTTGAGGCAGTGTCGTGGCGAATCCGTGCATGTTGTCATTTGTGCTGTAGGGAGCGAAGTTGTAGTTGGTCAAAGTGTTGTTGGCACTGTAGTTGGACGAGTTGGCAGGGCTGTCAGTGTTTGACCCGCCACTCTGCAGGCTTCCAGGGCTCTGGCTGACACCAGAACTGTTGGCACGGTTGAGAACGGGCTGCTGAGCTGAAGCGTTGTAGGCGACGTTTGCACCTGGTGACTGGTTTGTGATAGGCGGCGTGGCACTACCACGCTGGCTGTTGTTCACACTGCCATTCTGAGACGCACTGCTGTTCTGAGCTGCATTCGGGAAAATCTGGCTGCCTGGGAGCGCACCAAACTTGGGAAAGTCGAACTGGAAATTGTTTTGGCCGTTTGTCGAGCCACTTCCAGATTTAGAAGGGTTGTATGCTGCTGATGGTGGCGAACCGCGGCCAGCTGAAGAGTTGAGTGAAAGTCGTTTTCGGTAGTCCTTGAGCTCAACTTGGAGGCGGTCTACCTGCGCCTTCAGCAGACCGTTTTCATGCTGGTCGGCTTCACGAGCTTTGGCGAGCTCCAATACTCGAGTTTCCAAGTCTTTGAGGTGCTTTTCCTTGCGGTCGCGGAATGCGCGTTGCGCAGCGCGGTTCTGTGCTTTGCGTTTCTGATAAAAATGTCAGTCCCTGTAATCTTTGCGCTTGTAGGATAGATATATGGGGCATTTCGCAGGGTTGATCGTTTGGTTGACTCGTCCGGAAAAACGTGCGATTATTTTAAGGTAATTGCAGTCAGAGGTGTGTGCTTACCGTAGTCGGCTCATTTGTAAGAGGCTTTCGGCCTGGCTTTTTGGATCCTTTCTCGCCTTCTGCCAGCTCTTGTCTCTTTGCGCTGCCTTCTGCTGGCGAGCCGTCGTCGTCGTCTGTGTTTTTGCGCTTGTCATGCTGTTCGGGCTTGCCGTCGGCGTCGAGGCCGCCGGGCAGTCCACCAATCATCTCGCCACCAAGATCAGCGTTGTCGAAGTCAAAGCTTGCGTCACCGTCAAGGTAGTCGAGATCTGGCGTGAAGTCGGGATTGTAGTTGTCCATGTTGCCTGGACTCTGAAAGACCGCGGAGCCGCTCATGGCGTTTGTTGTGGAGTGTGAAAGGTCGGAGGTATGGTGATTGGTAATCCCGGTATCGCCGATGGCAGGCTTTGCGCGGGGATTCCCTGTCGCTTGCGAGTTGAGGGCGGCGAGGAGGAGGTCTTGTTGATTGAGAGAGAGATATGGATTGGATTTCTGGGTTGATTTGGCCTGCAGACTGGCCATTGACTATGGAGGGTGCTTGTCACCGGTGCGAGACTGGCTCTTGGTGAAGGACAGTCGGGCTAGAGTGAGGTCATCAGCGTCGGCAATCGATAGCGGGCTGCTCTCGTGAGCGAATTCGATTGATGGTAGTAAAAGGCCGAGTGGAGGTGTATGGGTATGTGGAAGAGTAGTATGACACCCGTGATGAGTCGAAGGGAAACGCAAGGTGGACTCAGCCGCAGGCGGCGCAATGTGAGACGGTCGCGCGGGGTTCGCGGTTTGGCACGAGAAGGCGGAAGGCCGGATGATGCGGAAAGATGAAAGGAGCAGGAGAGGGATAGGCTCACCAGTGGGAATGCGCGATCATAGGCTAGCTGTGCTGTGTTGTAGCCTGTAGGTTTGTGGAAGCGGTAGAGGTGGAGTGTGATAGCTATGTACGGAGGTGTTTGTTGCGGTCTGGCCGGGAAGAGGCAGAGCACAGCGAGCGAGATGGCGGAGGAGGAGACAAGAGACGAGCAGGCAGAAACGCCCTACACAGCTACGACGGGTGGTGGCAGAGCTAGTGCAGGGTCTCTTCGAGGACGGAGACGGAGACAGATCCTGCAGTACTCTACGGCCTTCTATACCAACACTGGTGTCGAATGGCTGACGGACTAAGAGACGGATGGCGCACGGCGGAGCTGGTGATTCGACCTTTGTTGCGCGGGGGCATCGACTCTTCTCGACGCTCTGCGCGTGTGCATGCACACGTAGCTTTGTAATCAGATGTCCATGCGTCCAGCCTAACGAAGCCCTTTGTTCGCCCACCTTATTGGAGCCGATTGCGAGTCAAGTCGCTCTCGCAGTCGCCACTCACCTCTCACCGCTGATGTCCTGCATGCAATTGATACGTACAGCTATTATAACTGACGCGCTCTCAACTGCAGCGCACAGTACAGTAAGATCCAACATTGCCCTTCACATCACACCACTCCAATGTCCAATGAAGCTCAGAAGGTAAATCTGCCCGCATGAAGTCACGGCAAACCTTAATATACTAGCGCTCGCTTCGCCTTCTTCATTTGGCGAGACTGCGGATTCACTTTCCCTCGCAAACACCTCCAACACGAGCCATCACAAGATTGACCTACAGCAGCGACGCGATACTGACATTTCCCTGCACCACGACATACAACGTTTCGCCTTCTCTGCGTACTTTCTCGAACCCTTCAGTACACTCGCCGCCATTCAATCAGACCCCGCCGGACAAACAGAACAAGCGTAACGTACCTATCATCGGCCTCCATCGGCCTCCATCCACACAAGAGACGGCTACTAAAGTCACAATGAGCCCTTCCGAAAACCTCGCCGCACTCCAAGAGGAGCTTGCCACCCACCAAGAGCTTCTTGCTCAGTACGACGAGCTTCTCACACTCGACCCGAACGATGCGGAAACGCTGAGCGACAGGACCACCGCTTTGGCAGACATTGCGTCTATCAAGGCACGCATTACAGCAGCCCAGAGTACCGAAAGCGACGTGCCTCCGCCGCCCAAGTGGGACCCAACCAAGCACCCCAAATACAGCAAAGCTTCATCCGATGCACCTCCACCGCCACCTGCAGATGACACACCAGCAGTCTTCAACGTCAAAGACATTGTGCTAGCGAAATGGAGTGGCGACAAGCAGTTCTACGAGGCTACCATCATCACCAAGACCGGCAGTTCCGCTGACCCAGTTTACACTGTCAGCTTCAAGATCGACAACTCCACAGAGACCAAGCGCAAGCACGAAGTCCGCGCAATGCCTGGCAAGAAGCGCAAGGCTGATGGCGCTCCCACAGCCGCTGTTGCTACTCCTTCGGTGGCATCAACTCCGGACCCAGATTCGAGAGGCACTGTTATTACAGCCCCGCCCATCGTGGACAAGTCATTCATGCAGAGGAAGGAGCCAAGCATGGTCAGCGATGGACCGACGCGCATGCAGCCGGAGAAGAAGAAGCTCAAGGGCGGAAAGGTGATGGAAACGAAGAAAGCCAATTGGCAGAGCTTCATGCAGAACGGTCCCAAAAAGACTGCGGTCTCAGCCAGCAAGCACAAGGAATCGATGTTCAGGACACCTGATGCACCAAACGCGAAGGTTGGTGTAGTGGGTTCTGGCAAACCTATGCAGAAAGATCCGTCGCGCGCAAAGTGGGGTAACACCGCTGGAAAATACGTGCGCGATGATGATGAGTAGCGCGCGCACGGCAGGTCGAGGTTTATGAAATTGACGAATGGAAGGAATAGGCATTTGTCTTCTGAGAGAGCTCGAATGAGACACGGCAAATGCTGTATCTTTGGTTGCTTGCGACAAGCCGAACGCTGACGGACCAGATTTGGGCAGGGTACTGGCACTGTGCTGGCATCCGCGTGCTGTGTGGTTTCGCGATTGAGAAGTATCCTTATACCCAGAAAGTCCATCAAACACTTGCTAATTTACCACATTGTCAGTGTATCCTCGGCACTTGCTGCTCCATCTGAGAGCAACTGATGTGTTGATGTTCCCCAATCCCGCTCCAATCGAATTGATTTTCGTGGTCAATGTAACGTGAAAGTGAGGATCGAACGTGAAACATGTTGTAATGTGAATTCGCGATTCACTGCATATGCGTTGAGCCCATCGAATACAGCGGCTTCATGCAACGACTGCAATCTGGACTCACTCATTGCAAAAGCTCATTCTGTGTGTTCATTCGAGCATGGATGGCACTTCAATTGGCGATGATCTACTCCTCACAGGGTTAGTGTTGGGGTACGCGACTCTTCCTTTCGAGCAACGTTATAGACAAGTTGAGCTAGTTGATTATGTTGTTCCTAGAGTTCATCATGAAGATATTGTTGGAAGTATACATATTGTTCGTTGGACTCGTTGGAATATGGGTTAAACTTCGAAGACATGAACATGCCGTAAAGCTGCCACGATGGTTCCAAGTACTACGCCTTGATCAACCGCCTTCCGCCCAACGATCTGCTTGAAATCTCAAGGCGTTGTCAATACATACATTCGGTAGCACGCAGTCTCTTGCTCTCTTGATCATCTTTACAAAACTGAATCCACTGGAGCCATTCTGTAAAGTTTCTTGACAGCTCCCAGCACGAGCATGCTTTCACTTGAGGATAGATGTGAAGGTATTGTCTCATACTGTAGAGTGTACCTAATAACATCTCGAGTCAAGACTTGAGTCCAAACGTGCCTTGAGCTCTTGACACATGGGCTGCATGATTGGCGAGTGTTATTCCTAGACAGCTAATGCAGGACATCTCTAACTCCAGCATTAGCCGTTGATGCGAACCCTCAAGCGGCGCACAGCACGAGGCAGCACCGGCGCCGTGGCGACGTTGGCGATCTTGATTGGGCCCGGGCGTTTCGCTGATGGATGTGACATAACCATATCCCACTTGGTGGTTAGGCCATATCGAATCGCCGAGGGGTCATGTATTGTGCTTGACATCGCCACGCGTTATCATCTCGTCGCTACCTAACCACCTATTGACAGCAGCGCACTGTGCACTCCTTCACAGTCATCGAACCATCGAGGAATTACTCTACCGGTTAGCCAAACGATCGGACAAAGACGCAAACCCCCGCCGCCACCCGCACGTCTATCGCATCGCAATACCGATCGCACTTTCCACCACGCCGCCACCTTCCAACTACACCACTCCCTCCTTATCCCATCGTACTCGACCATCGACTTGAATACACACAAGATAACAAAGTCGTTTCTTTCGTCTCACCACCAAAGATCGTCCACCCGGCTTTCGCCTTCCGCGCCTTTAAATACGCCGTGTCACTCGAGGCCACAGCTAGGTGCACAAGCGCAAGCCTGTTTGGACACAGCTCCCACACCACCGGATACCACTGTAACGATCTATGAGCAGCTATCTGTGGAAGGCCTACTATGAAGACGATGTCGATGTCTTTCGGCAGCTGTTGGAGGCCTCGGTCGCCAACGCCAGGCAATTCGGGGTAAGAGGAGGCAATAATGGAATCAATCTCTCCGTGGGAAGCCCAGGAGGTATGAGCACGAGCCCAACAATGTCGGCCAAGGCAAGGAAGGCTTCTGGATATGGGCTGGGTAACAACAGCGGGATTACCTTGACCAAGTCGGACATCAACTGGAAGGATGCGAGTGGAATGACCATCCTTCATCACGCCGCGTCATCTTGCGAGGAGAGTGCTGTCGCTTTCGCGACGGCCTTGATCGAGCATCCGCTGGTCGATCTTTACGTTCAGGACTATGAGAACGGCTGGACTGCACTCCATCGCGCATTCTATTTCGGAAACGTTGCGATTGCGCGAATGATCCTTGAGCGTGACGTTGGAAACGCACTTGGACAAACCACGGGCCACGTCCAACAAACGGTTGGTCTTGTGAAAGTCAAGGACCGTGAAGGACATGGGCCGTTCGATCTGTACGCTGCAACGATCAAGGATCGAACATTACGCCCAGACGCATCGAGCGAAGATGGCCACGACTCTGATGCCAGCGACGACGAAGGAGGTCGAATGGATGCCGATGATGACGAGGAAAGTAGGAGGCATCACCACGTCGCATACAAGCAAGTAAATGGCGACGAACTCTATACGTTTGGCAGCAACAGGAATGTCTCCCTTGGATTTGGTGACGAGGATGACAGGCAGTATCCTGAGCGCATCACATTACGACGACCGGAACACCTTTTGAGGCGATTCTATCGCGAGCATCTCAAACAGCTAGACCGCATCTGGTCTGTTCACGACACTGCGCACGAGAGCCAGGTCCGCCTAGCCAAAACGACACCAGTCGGCGACATTCCGTGGGTCGTCCGGACAAGACCTCTCATCATTCAAGATGTGTTCATGGCCAAATTGCACACTGCAGTACTCACCACCGATCCGGAATCGAATCTGTACATCTGCGGCCACGGACAGGGTGGCAGACTTGGCGTTGGCGACGAACAAACTCGTTACAACTTTGTATGTGTCGAGACTGGCGCCCTAGCTGGAAAGAAAATCGCAACGGTCGCACTTGGTCAGAATCATACCTTGGCATTATCTGACAGAGGCGAGATCTTCAGCTGGGGTAACAACGGATTTGGTCAGCTTGGTTACAGCTTGCCAAAGACTTCCAGGAGTGATGAGGACCCGATCAGCACCGTACCGCAGCAGATCTTCGGGCCTCTGAAACGTGAAGTCATCTCAGGTGTTGCTGCGTCGCGTATACACTCCGTCGCCTTTGCTGGCTCGTCATTATTCACCTTTGGCAAGAATGAAGGCCAACTTGGTATTGTTGATTCTGACGCACGTTCACTCGAGGTGCAGATCACTCCTCGAAAAGTGGCCGCTTCTCTGTTCACGTCGCCCATTGCAAGCGTATCGGCTATTGACAAAGCCACCGTCTGCTTGCTTGAGAACCACGACGTCTGGATCTTCGCAAACTACGGCTACGCCAAAGTTACATTCCCACTCGAAGGCTTTTCCAACCACTTCCTTAAGCAGAGCTTCCTAGTCACTTCTTACGATACTACGCCAAACAGGATCGTCAAGGTCACGTCTGGTGGTGATACCATCTGTGCGTTGTCCAGCCGCGGAGAAGTATTCACCTTGTCGGTTGTGCAACGCACAGGCAATCAGTCGTCATCAACCACCAACCCAACAAAAATCCGTGGCGCTGTCAGCCAGCCTTTATGTATTTGGTCATTGAAGACTGGCAACATGGCAGCTCGCGATGTTGGTGTCGACGCAGACGGATCTATCTTGCTGACGACGGAGGAAGGTAGCGTCTGGCAACGAACAAAGCGTACCAAGATCAAGAACGCCACTGCCTCCGGCACTGGCGAATACAAGCCAAAGGACTATAAATTCTCGCGCATCTCCGGTCTGACCCGAGTTCTTGCTGTCCGGGCCTCTGCCCATGGTGCGTACGCCGCGGTCAGACGCGATTGCGACGTGACCAAAACGCAGATTGTTGTGGAAGAGCCTAAGCTATGGAAAAATTATTTGCCGCTCTTTGCTCTGAGACCTCTGGCCACGCGACTGGAGCAAGCAGAGATGAATGCCGAGGACAGGCCTCGCTTCTGGCAGGGAAACCGAAAGCCAGATGAGGTGCAGAATCTCAAGCGTGCGATTATTGAGAGCAAGGACCTTGAAAAAGACTTGGTCGACATTTGTGAACGTGCCTTGTCCGATGGTTCTGCAAAGTATGATGCTGTACTTGCAACGAGCTCATCAGAACTACGCATACCGGTGCACCGCTTCTTGCTCACGGGTAGAAGTAGAACACTTCGAAGCGGCTTCCAAAACCTTGAGAAAGAGGGAGACGCATTCGCCATTCCAGATGTTGCTATCGCTGAGGTAGATGGTGAGGGCCGTACGATCATCAACTTCCAAGGCTACGACGTCCTTTCACTTGTCGATTTGGCTCTCTACCTCTACAGCGACCAAGTCATCGAGTTTTGGCACATTCGCAACGTGCCGCAGATGTCCCACAGGTACAGGCAAGTACGCACAGAGCTGATGAAGTTGTCATCCAAATTGGAGCTTCTCCGACTGGAACCTGCCGTCCGCCAGATGATTGAAACGCGGCCTTGCCTGGACATGGACTTCGAAATCGCTTTGCGCGATCCCGACTTCTTCCAGGATAGCGACGTGGTAATACAGCTGGAAGATGGAGAAGTCCGAGCGCACAGCGTGCCTCTTTGCACTCGTTGCCCATTCTTCGAAGGTCTCTTTATGGGCCGAGCTGGTGGCCGTTGGCTTGCTGGACGTGAAGATGAGGAAGTCACAGTCGATCTGTCGCACATCACCGTCGATACATTCAACCTCGTCCTCCGGCATCTCTACGCCGACACAGGGACCGAGCTTTTTGACGACATCGCTAGTGCCAATCTAGACGAATTCCTCGATCTTGTCTTGGATGTGCTAGGAGCAGCAAATGAGCTTATGCTTGACCGTCTATCACAGATCTGTCAGTCCGTCATCGGACGCTATGTCAGCGCACGAAACGTCTGCTGGCTGCTCAATGCTATCTCCCCTAGCTCAGTCCACGAGTTCAAGCACGCGAGCTTGGAATATTTGTGTCTGAGCTTGGAGTCTATGCTACAGGGCCGCCATCTCAATGAGCTTGACGAAGATCTGATCGAGGAACTCGACGAAGTCGTTCGCCAAAATCAACTGGCTTGTATGCCCTTCGCCAAAAGCGGACGCGCCGAGGAAGACTTGCACGAGCGCCATCCGGACCTGATCGCTAGTATCGACCGCAATAGGCAAGTAAAGATCGACTCTATCAGGTTGAGGAGCAAGTTCCAGGACCTGAATTCGTCCACACCTGGCTCTCTTCACGATGACGGAATGCAGTCAACATCGCAAAAACCTAGGCGCGGTTCGGCCATCGCTGGCAAAGCTGACCCAGAAAAACCACCATTGAAGGCCAAGGCTTCATCGAAGGACATGATGTTTTCCATGGACGAGGAGATGGGCTCGCCGTACCGATCACCAGGGCCTTCTCCTGCGATCAAGCCAATTTCCACTCCGAAACTCGACCGTGGTCCGTCTGAATCACCTATGGATGATGGATGGCTAGATGCCCGAGGCAATTCTGTCACATCTCCTACACTAAGGCCCCAGCAATCTTACACGCCAGGTGCAATGACTCCGCGGACACCGAAATCGCCTCTACTCGGTGGACGAACGCCACCTAGCCACGGGCAGCCCTGGACTGCAACTCCTCTGGCAGGAGCACCGAAGACGGGCCTTCGAGACATCATGGCGCAAGCCTCTTCCGGCAGAACATCATCGTTGTCACAGGGTCTCGAGTCGCAGAAGGCCGCCGCGGACAAGTCTGCGACCTCACCGTTCAACCTACCTGCGCCAAAGCTCTCGCAAAAGGAACGCAAGAAGATGCTGCAGCAGCAACAAGCTGCTAACGCACAGTCAGCGACAAGGCTGAATGAAAGTCAGATCACCGCAGGCACAACTCGTGGCGGCTCGCCGTGGCAGACCGTCTCGGCGCAAAAGGTTCCATCGCTGAAGGAGGTCATTGACAAAGCTGCATCTCCTGCACCTGCAACGCCATCCAAACCTGCGCAGCGTGCAGCATCGACACCGCATCTCACCATGCGTCAAACAGTAGCTAACCCGAAGCCTGCGCCACCCTCGCAAGCCAAACCGATAGCGAGTCCAAGCCCTCAACATCACCAGCAGCGGCCTCGTCACAGCGTTCCCGAGAACAAATCGCCGCGTCCGACTGTGCAGCAGCATAACGCAAACTTCCCTTCCATTGCGCAGAGCGTCCGCCACACCCCTGCACCCGTAGAACCTACCTTGCAACTCAGCATCGATGACATTGTCGAGCAAGAGCGACTTCAGAAGGAACTCCTCAAGGAGGCTGTTGCAAAGCGCGACTTGGGAGAAATCCAGGCCGAGCAGGAGTTTGCCGAGTGGTGGGAGAAGGAAAGTCGCAGGGTGCAAGGCTATGATGTTGAGCCGGCCGATGAGAAGGCTAAAGGCGACGCCGCGAAGGCCAATGCGAAGAAGGGCCCTCGGCGAAAGCCTAGAGGTGAAGGCTCAGGCCGCGGTGGAAAAGGAAAGGCGAATGGAAGTGGCAGTGGCAGTGGACATGGGAGAGGAGTACCGCCGGCCAATGGACCTACAAAGGGTCGTGGACAGCCTCAGACTCAGGCTCAGAGGGGCTGATCTAACATCTGTATTGCGTGATCTATTGGTGAAATGGAAGACATATCGGGTTTCGTATTTCTTTGTAAATTAGCACATGTATGGCTGGCTGGCTGACTGGATATGAGGAACGGCAATAATGGTAGAAGCACAACAATCAAGATGTATGTATGCCTGGACCTGCCACTTTGAGTAAGCGAGCCAGTAAATGTTTCGGTATTGTTAAGTAAAGTTGTTAAGCCTTGGGCAAGCGAAAGCTACAGCTACACTAAATTGACGAGTGTGGAGAGAACAAGGCGGCCGAACACTCCGAATCTCAACATCACTCGGCCCGCCCCCAGCTGGAGTAAGGAAGGAAGGAAGACAAACCACGCACTACCATTTGTCTCATAGAGAGCAGCACTGCACTACCTACTGTTACATCACCGTCACGCTTCCTCGCCACGTTGTCAACTACGCCACCACCAGCCACGCCTACTCCAATCACCAACCACGCGAACCGCACGTTCGGCCCACACGAGTTCGGCCGCGTTCGGACACGCTGACTGACCAGTCGTCGACCTACTCTTGCGCCGCGAGGCCACACACCAGCCTGAAGGACCTGCAACACTTCAAAAACCGGCAGTGAGCAATACCATTGCCACTCCCGCCGCCATGCCGAGCGCCTCAACATCCCATCCCACCCCGACTGCCATGCCGTCAGCAGCCATGCCTGCCAGCCCCAAAGCCTCCGCTGGCCCTACACGTCCAGGCCTGCTCAAGCGACACTCCAGCCATTCCGCAACTGTGCAGGGAAAGCAAGCAGCTCGCGACACCGTTTCGCCTGGCTCGCAGCCCGAGACCCAGCAAGCCCTCCGACACACCGCGCGCAACAACAAGCACGCGCGGATCATTCTGCCGCGCAACCACAGCAGCGGCCGCAACTTGCCCAAAATGGCTCGCCAGCAGGCCGTCGTGGCGCAGGACTCCGCGCAGCGACAACATGGCCGCAACCGGAGCCACGAAAACGACACGGAAATCCGCTTGCCGGGCAGCCTGGACGAGAGCTCGCCGGCGCAACTGCAAGTGCAACGCGAGCAGCAGCGGCCGGCAATGCGGCGCAATATGACTTCGGTACACTTGTCGCGCAATGCGTCGCATACCAAGCTGAAGAAGAATCTCTCGCACGGCCAACTGCAGCGGTTGAACTCAAGGGGCAACTTGGCAGCGATGGGTCAGTCGAGTATCAAAGCTCCGCCTTCTCCTGGATTGAAGGGTAAGAACAAGAGGCCGAAGAGCGCGGACACGGGCAAGTGGGCATTGGAGAAAGATCTGCACGAGCAGGAGGTTGAGCTGGCGCTGAAGATTGCTGAGAAGAAAGCACGGGGTCCGAAGAAGGTTGGGTTTGCTGTGGGCAGTTCGGGCGACAGCACTGGTGGCGAGGAGGCAATTGAAGATATGGAAGATGCTGGGATGGAGGAGGGCGATTGGACGGAAGAGAGCACGAGTGCGAGTCCCTACAGCACGAGACAGAATACGGCGAATAACTCGCGGAGGACAAGTTCGGCACAAGAGCGAGTGACTGAGAGGGCATTGATGGCGGCTGCCACCGCGAAGATCGCCAACGAAGCGCCACATTTAGTCAAGGTTGAGGCAGCAGAGCAGGGACCGAGGTCTGTTGTTCAGGAAGAGCAGCCTACCACGAAAGTCCCTGGTGAGGAAGAGGATGATGACGAAGCTACGGCCACTGAAGAAGACGACGAGGTTGAGAACTCACCTAAGTCGCGTAGTGAATACTTGGACTCGAAGACCAACCAGGACCTTTCACTTCCGGCTACGCAACCACGGCAAGAACCGCCACAGCAAATTTCGCAAGCTCCACACCAACAATTACAACCGCCACCGCAGCAGATGCAACAAACACAGCAACCTCAGAAAGTATCACAGGTCCCGAGGAGCCCGTTGCATGGCGCGAAAGAGCACCCAAATCCGACCATTCCCCTATTGAGGAATATTAGTAGTAATAACCCGTCGCCAGCCATGACCAGCAATGTCAACGCCATGGACAACTCGCATAGCACCGACGGCTCTCCTGCGACGTCAACGATCTCCGGCCGCTCTACTCTGGCAGGCGATGGCGATCAAGACGAGCTCGTGTCGCGCTTCATTCCTAGCACATCACATCCGGGAAGCAATCCAGTAACCACACAAAATACTCCCAAATCAGCACAATTCCACACACCCCCAGCGGGAGATTCCATGCGCAACCCAGACAACCGAAATACGCACCATCATTCACACTCTAATCAGACTGGCGACGCAGTAAGCCCCGGCAACTCCACCAGATCCGGTTCCTCCGGCACCGCAACTCCTTCCATCGGCCGCTCGAGAATCGAACTGAAAATGCTGCAAGAGAAAGCCATGGCAGAAATCCACTCCGTCGTCGATCGCAACCCGTTCATCCCCGCCCACGTCTACGACCGCCGCAACGAAAGTCTGAAGTCGTACCTGAACCTTGCCGCCCTCAACAACAACAACACCCCGATTCCCGCCGCGACAACAACAAACACTCTGGCAAACTCAAGCAACCTCTCTCTCGGTCCTGAAATCTTCCAAGGCCGCTTCAAAGCTGTACACACCGAGTTGCGCGTCGTGCAGAAATTCAGAGATCCTCTGGCGGAATCCGTGGCGCGTTTGAGGGCCTGCAAGGGTTCGAAATTAAGTCTGCGCTCTTCACCGCAGAAATTGCACGCTGCGGCGTTGCGGACGAGCAAAAGTGCTATCTCTCTGCCTGCTTCTGCGGCTGCGGCTGGTAAGGGTAAGGCTGGCGGGGGTTTGCATTCAAGAGCTGTTAGTGGCGCTGCGGCTGAGAAGGCTTTGAGTGGCAGTCCGGTTAAGGGCGGGCCTGTTGGTGGTGCTGGGGCGCAGCAGTTGCAGGGTTCGAAGAGCTCGGTTAATGTCCAGCAGCAGGGCCAGCAGCAGATGCAGCAGCAGCGCAGGATCCAGGGTCAGAGGGGAGTTTCTTTTGCTGGGGCGGCGGATGCTGGGAGTGGTCAAAATGGGGAAGATGGTGGATCGCAAGAGGCTGGTGCCGTTGGGCCGGATGTGCTTGCTAGGAGGTTGTGGGCTGAGGTTGGGAGTGGGTCGGGGGGAATGTGAGTGACTTCGAGAGGATGATGGAAGAGGAGGAAACTGGTTGAGGGGAGAGGCGTTGGTGACGTCCTTCTGGTTGCTCTACTTTGTAATTTTTTTGGTTTTGGTTTTGGTTTGGTATGACCTGATATCAACAATGGTCAGCAGAGGAAGAGATGTTTGGGTTTAGCGAAGGCGTTTATTGGTCCCGCGTACATTTGCGTCGTCCTGGCTCTCGATTGCTTGTTGGACTTTCTTTTCTTCACGAACTGGCCGGAAGAGTTTGGTAAACACGACACTTATCATTAGATGGAGAGGGAGCAGAGGCAGTGATGCTTGGGATTTCTTGTATGATAGTTCTTCTCGATGTATTGATTTCTTGTTCAGGCTCAATTACATGTATGTTTGAAGTCAAACCGCCGAAACGACCCTTGCATTCCGGCGACTTTTCCATCCTCGCCTCGGAGACATACAGTATACGCGCTCCTGCAGCTGACCAATACACTACATATATAGGTACAGTACCAGTCCTATTCAGGAGTCCATTGTTCGCTTAACTCTCAGCTTTGCAGCTCCCTCCCAACCTCCAGATCGTCTCGCAAGAATCTTATCAGTCCAAACATTCAAAAACCACCGCTCTCCAATCACCCACTCTCCCACCCAAAACCAAAACCAGAAATCAAGTCAATCAAAAACGATATCATGTCCCCCACCTCCTTCCCCTGGCCTCAACCAACCTCAGCAAGCGCCTCCTACTCCCTACAATGTCACTGCGCCGCCATCCAATTCTCCATCAAACTCTCCCCGCCCTTGCTCGAAAGCGAAGCGCAAGGTGAAGGAGTTTACACCGCGATCGAGTGCGACTGCACGCATTGCGAGACTAAAGGCATCTTGGCCTGTCATCCGAAAGTGGGGGATTTGAAGTGGGAGGCAGGGAATGAGGTACGTCTTGATTTTCTGAACCTGTTCTTTTCGCTTTTCCGTCGATTTCGTTTTCCATCTTTATGGGGCTACTGATTTTTGGGTAGAAGGGTGTTTTTTCTCCTCCGTTTTTTTTATCACTCGTTGGGAATCCGTGTGGAAGAACGTGCTACCTTTATTCTGCGCTGATCGCTTAATTGGCGGACTTGGTTGGTTTGATTGTGTGTTTGTTTGTTTGTTTGTTTGTTTGACTGATTGAAACGCGGGCTTCACATGCAACTGTCTCGACTAGTCCTCTCCTAACACATATTCTCTGACACCGAAACAGGAATATTTGGTAACTTACCTCACCGGCCGAAGGAAGAATCCTCACTGGTTCTGCAAGAAATGCGGCAGCACTTTGGGGACGGATTTGAGTTGGTTGATGGAGAATGTCCTGGTGAACGAAGAGCCTCGCGTTACGATCAATTTGAGGATGTTGAAGGATATCAGAGTTGGGGAGTTGAAGATTGAGAAGCGGGCAGGGATGAGGAATGCTTAGCATCGTTATATGTATTGGGTGAGGATGTTGTTATGTTATCTTGTTTTACCGTAATCTAGAATGCCTCTGCTTTAGGTAAAGAGGTCGACGGATGAGATGGAGTGACGGGAGAGGATGACAGGGTCACTTGTTTGAACTGGTTTGATACACGCACGCTGTGGATGTCCAATCTTGGGGTATCTCTAGATATGCCCAATGCCCATGCTTGTATGCTTATGCTCATGCTCTTCGTGCTCATGTTCTGGTGCCGATCTGACTATGCTGATACTAATGACAAGACCTGCACTTCGAACCAAAAAAATCCAACGCTCTCCTATCTGAACTCCTTGTCGACACTCTCGAATCCGTTGAGGAAACCCAAGAAAGCCATGACACCAAGGCCGGGGTCAAGGTTACCGGTAGTGGCGCGGACGGAGTGCATGCTCAATTGGGGGATACCGCAGTCGATGGCCCTGATACCCGTAGCGGAACTCAGCATGGGACCAACAGTGCCGCCAGATCGCGAGTCATTCCTGATCTGGAACACTTGCAGTTTGGCGCCGACTTTGTCTGCGCAGCGTTGCATGATGGCCGTCGAGACCGAGTCTGTGGTCATGTGGCCGTTGGAGTCGGCCGAGACGACGATGCCAACGTTGAGGCGCGGCGAGTGATTTTCGAGGTAGGCGTTGAGGAAGTTGGGGTTAACGGCGTGGATCACGTCTGAGGAGACGAGGAAGGAGTTGGCGTAGGTTTGGCCCATGATGCTGTTGCTGGAGACGTCGTTGTTGAGAGAGGTAACGGCGCGCTCCATGACCGATGGTAGGAAGTTACCTCGGGCACCCTGGCGGAGAAGAGAGCCGATTTCTTCGTTATCGAACAGGCCGACTGCTTTGATGATTGAACTGTCGACTGTGTCCGTGGATTGTGCGTCGATCAGGGCTTGGATGGCGGCCCAAGAGCAAAGCTTGTCGTCCACTCGTCCAGCGAAGATGAACTCTTTGTCGAGGCCGCCAACGGTTGCAGGCTGGACATCGAACAGCTCCAGCTCCCAGTTGATGATGTTACCGTAGTCGTTGGCCTTGAGGCCGAGCTCGTTTGCGATCGCCCGCACAAGACGAGGAGGCTGGGTAGACACGAAGGCTGAAGCACCGCCTCCAGTGCTGCCGACGAACGATGGCTTGCTGAAAGGCTCAACGGTCTCTTCAGACGTCTCAGAGTCTTCGAGACCGATGATTGGGACCATTTGAGTCTCTGGGTTGAAGGGACCCTGTGCAGCCGCACCAAAGTGGGGTGCCAGAGTGGGAATACGCGCAATAGGCCAGTCCAGCTTGACCAACTTGGAAACAATCTTGCTACCCTCCTTGACCAAAACACGCCCACCAATGCCCAGGTCACGATCCCACCAAGTGTTGTTTGGTGCTCCAGCGTAGGGAGCCACGCCGAGCTGAATGTATCCTGCCTTGTTGGGCACCTGCGACACAGGCTTCAGCTTGGCCGTGAGAGCGTCTACATGACCAGCCAGAATGGCAGCGCCGTTTCCAGGCTTGTATTGACCTCCAACACTGAAAGCCATGAGCGCGCTGCCGTTGCGCTCGACAAAGTATTTGCCTTGCGGCTCGATCTTCCATGCATCTCTCTCGCTGAGCTCTTTCCATCCGGCCTCTTTCAATTGTGTCTTTACAGCATCGACGCAGTGGAATACGGTCGGGTTGTCGGTCAAAAAGTCACAGAACGGCTTTGTGTACTTTTCGGCGTTCTCGCGAGTCGCCTGCTTGAAGCGAGCGGCCTTGTCTTCTTGCGGTATCGATGAACCCGCGACAGTGTTGGTCATCGCTGGCAGACCGCGCTGGACCTGTTGGGCGAACTCTTTCTGCTCGGCCTCCGTAGCTGTTCCAGTAGCAACTCGGTTCATCAATTGTTTTGTGTACGCGTCCGATCCACAAAGTTGGAGAAGCGGGTGCTGTTGAGGCTGAGGCAAAGTAACCTTCTGGGTAAATGAAGGCTGGGACCTGATCGGTGCGGTGCTCTCTTCGTATAGCGTTCGTCTGGGGGGAGCATCAAAGTTCATGTCTTCCATGTTGTGGCGGAGGCTTTGCATTGATGCGACATTGCGGACCATTGTTGCGTCTGAGGTGATAAGTTGATGGCGTTTGAAGTGATGCTACTGTAAGGTACGAGGGTAAGGTATGTCGAGAGTGCCAAGTGGGAAGATGAGATAGTGAGGCGGTGGTAAGACTTGAGATGCAAGATACGGGAGACGAGATAGTTAGATAGGCGCCAGGCAACGTGATGCGATCAGCTGGTCGACCCAAGGACCGAGCTCGTCGGACAAGCATGCCGCGAGCTCTCTCCCCAGCTTACAACGGCCGACGCTCCACGACCGGTCAGGAAGTTTGAGACGCGTTCAGAGGCGGATACACGGATATAAACAGAAGAATGCCAGCTCGGCGTTTCAAACTTGATTGTATCGAGGTGAATGGCTCAACAGTGAAAGTGGACCTGCGCCACACACGTAAATGCCGTGAGATCCCCCCGCCGCCCGAAACTCGAGACGGCCATCGCAGGATGAGAAACCGGGCAGGCCATTGTCCAGAACACTGGCCCGGTAAGGCTTGCGTCAGTCTGCCAGGAAAGCCCCAAGACGTATATTTGTGCCTTGTAAGAAGGCTGAACTGACACGTCCTTGACTGTATCCTTTCGCAAGTAAACCAATCCCACTTCGTGCTCCTACTTCTCGTTCCACCAAACTAGACTACTATTCCTACCTACTGTACCTGTATTCCACCATCAATATGCCTCCAGTCCAAGGCAACGGCAAGGCCCCGAACATCGCAAACCCCAACCTTCCTACAACACCCTCTTCGAAAGCACCCTCGAAAGCACCCTCCGTCGCGGGCTCAGCAGCTCCCACCGAATCCGCCACCGCAGTCGCCAAAGACGACCCAGCCAAGGCGATCGAGAAACTCGAGATCCGCACCAAAGCCGTCAACACGAACAATGTTGCGCGCGTCGCAAACTCCCACCTCACATCGAGCGATGCCAAGCTGCACCCGCTCGTGAGCTTGAAGAATGGCAAACCGCTGGAGAAATTCCCGGAAACGAGCGCGGGTCTTGCGAAGTTGACTTGTAAGTCACGATGTTGCTACGATGCGATCAGAAACTGTGACTTCGCTGTGTGTAGTTCTAGTGCTGATGTGATTCTTCCAGTGGTCAATATCGACAACATGCTCAACGCGCTTGATGCTGAGCGTTCTGGCAATGAGGCGGTGAAACGAGAGAAACTGCGCGTCCAGATCGGTCTCAAGCCTAACCCGGCATAGATGAGATGTTTTGGTGTGGTTCTGGTCATCGAGGTCCACAGGGCGGCGGCAGCAATCGTTGATGTGCTCTCAAAGGAAGGGCGTGTCCGAACGATCCTGTTGGTTTAGAGGACTCTCGAGAGCGGCTGTGCATCCCCAGAGGATGCAATGACACAGACATCAAAGACAGCCATGCGAAATGATACAAAACCTTTTGATGAAAAGAGCAAGACTCTCCCAAGTGTAGTGATGTCCGTAAACACCGAAAATTGACTAGGTGGAGTGGAACTCGAACGAAGCACGAGCGAAGGAAAGAGCGACCTCCGAGTCCCTGCCATGTCGCGGATCTCATCTGTAGCCGCCAGAGCTGAGCATCTCAACTGACCTCTCCATCGCCATAGCCATAGGGGTAGCCATTACACATCGCAGACTGAAGATAACAACCCCCACCAAGCAGAACAAGCATCACAAGCGCGATTGTAAGTCAATCCCACGCGACGATCGTCAACGGGAGACAAACCTCATCGACAATTACGCGAACCATCACCAGTTAGAAGCGGGAGTTGCGTAATAATGCAACCAGACCGTCACAGGGTAATTTTTTGAGGCATTTCTTGACTGCGGGACACGCTCCGCAACACCATGCTTCTCTGGGGGAATGGACTCACGTTGCGGTCCCTGAATTGTTATTCCCTTGATACCGAGAGCAACAGATTTCATTGCCGTGGGGTTTATCGACGGACGATTACTGTATATCTCTTCAGTCAGGCTGTTGGTCGAGACGATCTGTCTTCTAACACGCTGGATGGACGTTTGATGGCTGGACGGCCGGGTGTCACGAAAGTTGTGAAGAATCTCAGCAAGGATCAGTGCAAGACCGTACAGTAAGACAGCCAGTATTCTCGATCAGAATAGTGTACCATACATATTCCGTGAGCGTGACGAGCATCAGATAGAACTATATCATATCATTAACATGTTCTCCGCGGGTACTCGGGTCGGTAGAGCTCATGCTGAATCTAGAGATTCCGTCTGCAAGCAGCGATGCGGCGAGCAGGTGCGTCAAGAAGCGTTACCACAAGCAGACAAGAGCATGCATGCGCAATCGGGACGCCTGAAGTGCATCTGTTCGAGCAGCTGGGCTTCTGACTGGAGCGAGGTAAAGTAGTCTGCTTTCGAGTCGGATCTTTGACTGCCGGAACGCTACTACGTGCTACTGTAAGGGTCCAAGAAAGAAGAGATTTTCCGTGAACAAGAAAAACAATGGAATTGGACAAGAACAATGATGACGGTGATGAGAGACAAGACATGGATGCTGCAAAGGGAGAGTAGTTCCTCCTCCTGAGGGATGGCCAGCTCGTACAGTAGCTTCGGGGAGACGAGGCTCGGGTGGTGGCTGTGTTGCATTGTGCATGAGGAACGCGCGTGTGTCAAAACTTCAAGGCAGGCCGGCAAATGACCTGACCTGTCCAGTCCAGTCCTGTACTGTCCTGGCTGAGCGTGGCCCCGAGATTGTTAGTCGGAGCCGTTCACCGTTGAGCTGTGCTGTGACTTTTGACTTGGTGTCATGGGAAAGAGTCGAGCACACCGCTACCTGATTCAAGTGTTCGTGCTCGTGCTGAGTCAAAAGTCAGCAGAAAGGGAGGTGGGCTACTATGCAGACTATGTGAACTCAGCACCAAAGGAGGCACGTCAGATAGTCAGACATGTAAGCTGTTTTGTTGTGGGATTGGGGTCACAAGGATTTACGCAGCACAGCATGGAGGAGAAGAAGAAGTGCCTACTGCTACTGCTACTGCTACTGCTACACTAGACAGGCAGCGGCAGTGTGGAGATGCCGCGGGCAAGCGTGCAGCACGGCCAGTGTTTGTGTGTCAAGTTGTTGGTTGTGGATTGGTGGATTGGTGGAGGAGTGTGGACTGGTGCACAGCTGGTCGTGGTAAGTTAAAATGGGAGTTCGAGTTTGGTGGTGGGAGTGCGCAGTTGCCAGTGCTGGCTGTAAGTTCGTGCGTAGTGCAGTGCCTGCCCGCCTCGCTCGCTCGCTCGCTGCCCGCGCTGCCTTGCCTTTCAAGTCCTGTCCTCTCTCTCTTCCTCCCTCCCTCCCCTCATCCACATCCTCTGCACGAGGGGTTGTTTGATTTTGGTTGACCAGACGTCCAACACCCGCGGCCATCTACGGCCACCGCCATCCTGGTGGTGTGTCAGGCCTTGCGCTTTTCTCTAGTTCTTCTCAGTTCTACATCTCCTCTCTACCGCTCAACTCAGTCAATCTCGTCATTCCCGGCAAAGCACAGCGACGGCGTTCCGGTCAATCCAATACCCAGCAACACCCCATACATACCCAAAAGATACCCGCCAAACATTGCCTCATGATTTAAACAGTCGATTTCCACAACTAGCACCAACACACCTATTTCCTCGCCGCCACCAACACCACCGCCTTCAACTCACCTGCTCTTTCGGCGCTCAGTCCGCGAATTGCGCAAATCCAGCAAGCAAGCGTCGCTCACGCTTCTCCGCACGCCGAGTATGGTCGTCCGTCCAGATGGCACCAAATGGGCATGCCAATCATGCCTCAAGGGCCACCGTGTAAGCGGATGCACCCATACAGGTAGGTTCTGCTGCTGCGGCTTTGTTGCGCCGCTGACTGACTAGCTTGCTGACTGACGCCACTTGTCGCAGATCGCGAACTCATCCTTGTTCCCAAAAAGGGTAGGCCTGTTACACAATGCCAGCACTGCCGACAAGAACGCAAGAAAAGGTCCGCCCACGTTAAATGCGAGTGTGGCGAGTCAGATAAACCCCATCATCCCAAAGAGAAATGCATACATCTCCGTGAGGCCGAAGAGAAAGCAAAGGCCAACGGATTTCACGAAGAACATCACGACGAAAAGGACCATGCGCATCTCGCTGCGGTCACGGAGGAACAAGGCTGCTGCTGTCCCCACGGCGGCAAGTGTACTTGCGCATTGCTCAAGAAGGAGGACGACCACGGTGGAAGCCCTCCACATGGAAAGCCCGCAGTGCAAAAGCCACGCTTAGAGTCCCACAAGTCCGAAGGTTCCATCACCGTCTTTGCCAATGGTCACCATAAGCCAGTACATCGGAAGAACCACGCTGCACACGAGTGTGGAATGCCCTATAAAATGCCCATGTCCAGGCACAAGCAGGACCCGAATGTCTCACGTGTTGCCCGGAGGTCCATGGACAACCTCTCGCTGAACACCCACAATATGGCTAGCGCCACTCAAGGATATCCTATCCCACAATTCAACCCCGCGAGGCGCATGTCGAAATCCGAGCAGACATCTCCAAAGATGCGACCCAGCCTACTCGGGAACTTCCAGGGCTTGTCAGACAACCAACTGTCCGCTGTCGACTTTGTGGGCCTTGATCCTGTCAGAACAAACGAAACTGCACACTCGACAACAAGCGAAGCTGGCCTCCAGCAGATGGATCCCATGTCGGCTCTTGCTGACAACTTCTTCGACCCCTGGTCTGCATTCCCCTCTGGTGATTCTCAGACAATGCCGAACAACAACCCATTCGGCGTCTGGGCGACCGCACACGACCTCACTGGCACTAACCAGCCTGCTCTGACCGCAGCTTCGTCTGGAACGCAGTCCGAAGCTGACGAAATCCCTGCGATGGAAGACGTCTTTGAGCCAGGCATGCCAAGCATACAGGAAGACGTCAGCAACTCCAACTATGATTCCCTACTGCCTGGAAACCCAAACCAGGTCAACAGACGCAGCTTGCCTCCGGGTTTCTTTGGCAACGCGGACTTTGCGATGTCTGCTTTCAACAACTGGCCTGCGCAGTCCAACGCTTATGACAACATGGGCGACAAGACCAAGACTGCAGACCTGCAGACATCTTCCATGTTCGACGATGCCTGGCAAATGCCTGTGTCTCAGCCTACCAACGATGCGCAACTCCAATCCATGGGTGGTATTTCATTGTCCTCGAATGCGAGGTCGATCCCTCAATCTACCGGAACATCGACTCCTCCAGATGACATTATGCGTTCGCTTTTCCCGGAGATGGACTTTGACAACGACGTCTTCGCAGCAGACAACACTTACAAACAAGTAACTCAGTCATCGGCCCCATCTCTGACCAGCGGCGTGGACCTTGGAGCACTGAGCGATCACGAAGTGGGATTCGCCGCACAATCTTGGACCGATGGCTCGTTGAGCGTACCGAACGACCCATTCACCTCGCCCTATGCGTTCCCTAATGAGTTTTCAAATCAAGGCTACGCCTCTGGTTGGAACCAGTATGTCTAGTGTGCCACTCATCAGATGGTGCATATGCTGACTAGTCCACCAGATAACATCTGTGTTGGGCGTGGTGCCGCCCGCTTTTCTCATTGAACTGGCGCGAACGACATTCTGTTTTGGTGGCGTTTTGCACTCGGTCCATGGTGTTTAGCACACTACCGATTTCGGTATGTTGGCATTGGCTGATGCAGGCAAGCGTGCGGGTTGTGTCGGTGGGTTTACAAGCTCCTTGGCTTGGTCCGATTTGGGCGAGTGAAAGAGTACATAGATTTGACAATGTGAAAACGACTTTGAAATTCATTCGCTTCTCTTCTGGCGAGTGCTCAGCACGGGATGGAAACACTCGCCCAATGAAACATCTTGGGGAGGTTTACCCGCTTACGAGGTTGCCCACGCTTACTTGAGATGTATCGTCGCTGAACACCGAAATCACGCGCAAGGTCGCAGCTTTTCCGTCTGTAGAATCTCTATCATATGGTATGTTGGCTCAATACAAGCCCGGAAGTCGTTGGGCAACGATCTGCATGCTCAGAGTGGATGCGGCAACTCCAAACAAGCCTAGGTTCGAAGCTGCTAGGATGGCACCACGACACGTGCTCGCAACATCACTTCTGCGTGGTTCGCCAAGTGCTATCAATCAACCACCTACGTCGGATCTCTCTCACATACCTAGGTACTCTACACGCGCTCATACGTCGCTAGAGATTGCCATTGCCCACTATCTATCCTAACCGAGTGCATCTCGCTGTAAGCGATACGGTTAGTCGAAGCCACCGCAATGCTTTATAAACGGACTCTTCTCACAATACTTGCCACCATCCTCGTCTACTCAGCATATCAGTACTCGGTCCGCATCGGCGGTACAACAGCCCTACCAATTATGAAGCGCTCCATGGTACGCCACCCACCTACCTCTACTCAACCTCAATCATCACATCGTTAATTGATACGCAACCCAGATGCTGGCCTCAATGGCTGGCCTTTCCCAGGCATCACTGACACAACCAAGTTACAACCAAAGCGACATCCGCATGAACCAGATCCAAGTTGTAGGAACCCACAACAGCTACCATCGCGAGATCAACATCACAACTGAACGCGCCGCTTTCGAGGAATTCCACGACAACGAAAAGAACCTCTACTACTCCCACACAGACCTCGACATCCAATTGGAACATCAGAGCGTGCGCTCTCTTGAGCTCGACCTGCACTCAGATGTGGAAGGCGGACTCTACGCGAACCCACTGCTGTGGAAAATGGCCAACCTGACCAACGATACGATCCCGTTCCACGACCCTAATATGACCAAGCCCGGTCTCAAAGTCTTCCACGTCACTGACGGCGACCCACACTCGGTCTGCCACACTTTCCTCGAGTGCCTCTGGCAACTCAAGGGCTGGTCCGACAACCACCCCAACCACCTCCCCATCCTCATCGACCTCGAGCTTAAGATGGAAGCCCCCGCCTGTGGTAAAGGCGGTATCTGCGCGGACGAAGCTTTGCACTGGACTCTGCCGCGCCTTCTGAACGTCGACTCTGAGATCCGCAGCATTCTGCCCGCAAGCAAACTCATCGTCCCGGACGACGTGCGCCACGGCAACCTCACCCTCGAGCAATCAGTCCTGCAACACGGTTGGCCAACCCTCGCCAGCGCCCGCGGCAAATTCATGTTCTTCTTCGACAACGAGCCTGATTCGGGCCCGCCAGCCCTCTACGCCGGTCCCGGTCACGAGTCTCTGCAGAACCGCACGGTTTTCACCAACGGCGTCGAAGGCCAGCCTGACGCGGCTTTCATCAAGAAGAACGACCCCACTGACACGGTGGAGCTGCAGCGTCTTGTTAGGAAAGGGTACATTATTCGCACTCGTGCGGATATTCCTCTCGATACTGTCTTGGCCCGTGATACCACGATGAGGGAGTTGGCGTTTGAGAGCGCGGCGCAGATTGTCTCTACAGACTATCCGGCGTATGGCATGTCGAGTCGTTGGGACTGGGATTATGCTGTGAGGTTGCCTGGTGGCGCGGTGGCGAGGTGTAACCCTATTTCCGCGCCGGAGTGGTGTGATGATGGGGCTTTGGAGTGATATGGGCTCGTGAATGGCTATGTTTGGCGGGACAGTGGTGGTTTGTGGTATATAGTCTTTTGTCACCACGCCCGACCAGGAACGTCCTGCAAAGTAAAGGCAGCTTACGTTCTATCGCCTCAGAAGTAGCTATACCAACCCAATCCCCTAGAAAGAGAAAGGAAACATATCATTTAACTACTCGTCCCGATACATCTTCCCCAGCTCCGTCAAACCCCCCTCATCATCCAACATCCTTGCCCACTTCCCCACCGTCCCACAATCCCTCATCGGCCCAAACCAAGCATACCGCTCAACCCAATCCAGCGAATCCAGATACTTACAACTCTCCCTCGCAAAGTTCTCCACATGCCCCCTCTCCAACGGACTCTCCGCATTCCAATTCGTAGCAGCAAACTCCGTAATCCAAACCGGCTTGTCCGGCCCCAGCTGATGGTGCGTACTCCAAATGTAATCGTAAAACCCGCCCAAATCGACGCCGTACCAATGCAAGCAGTAGAAATCAATATCGCTGCCCCCCGCGCGAATCCGCTGCAAGAAATCCGCCAGCCAGCCGACCGCATGGCCCGCGCTAGAGATCCCCGGCGAACCGCAGCGGATCCCTTGCTTGCGCAGGGGCTCGAAGTGGGCGAGCCATGCGTTTGCGGCGGCTTCGGCGGTCATGTTGGATTGGTCGGGGAGTTCGGGCTCATTGAAGGCTATGGCTGTTTTGGCGGCGGGGTTGGAGGAGGTGATCTTGGAGGCGAGGTCTTCGATGCCGACGGCGTTCCATTGCATGGGGATGAATTCGAGGGAGGTCGAGTCCGGGGTTGGGTTCGGGGACCAGTTGTAGAGCCAGGAAATTTTGGAGCCGGGTTTGGTGAAAGGGTGGACGGGGTCGGTGTTTTGGACGGGCCAGCAGAGGCCGCGTTTGGAGGGCATTGTTGCTGTTCTTTTGGCTCTGTATTGTCTTTTGTTTTGAATTTTTCTCTTCGTTCTTCTGATGAGCTGGTTCTGTTTTTCTTTTCTCTGAGGTTGTGGTGACTAGTAGGTAGGAGATGGAAAGATGAGGTGGATGTGAGTTTGACTACGAGATACCTGCGAGTATGTGGATGACGTGGCGAGCTTGGAAGTCCACTTAATAGACGCCATATTGCAGAGTTGGTTATGCCTTCTTCTCGGCATAACAAGGCATGCAATAGTAATGTGCCTACAATTGGCAGGCTCACATGAGATCAAGCAGCTGGTCTTTGGCAGGCCCGACTTGTTGTGGTCTGCATTTGTCTTCTCTGTCGTTGCCGGTTGGGACGGAAGAGTGAAATCCCATGCAAGGGACCTTGCGGGTCACGTCCTTGCGTTGCATCAAGTACAGAGAAGAAGCTTCGGCGTCTCAAATGTCCTATTTGATGAAGGCAGGTCGCTGATTACCATGTATTGGTGGCGATCAGTGCCATGGCAATCGCCCGTGTCTCACTGCAACGTGTTGTTAGCCGTGGGGGAAGTCCGGGGGCCTGCATATCACCTTCTGGAAAAGGGAACAAGCATTGAACTTCATCACCTGCCTCCCACCACCCATCATGTGCATGACCCCAACTCTTACAAGATCTTCATCCAAAGAACCGGAGAGCAACGGAACTCTTCATGACACGCATGGATTGTTGAGCTATACGCAGCACAGAGCCTGCAAGTGCTCGATACAGCATGAGTTTTCGGAAAGAAGCACGCCCGAAATGGCCACACAATCTCGCGGCACGGCAACCTCTGATTAGGTTGTATCGCATTTTCATACATCCATGTACAATCGTCTGTTCAGGGCGTTCGTGTTTTTCCACAACTCAGAAATTGTGGTTCACTTGCGGACTCAGGTCGGGCACCAACCACAAATCTACTTCAGAGACATCATCAAGCCTGCTAAGATTTCATAGCTATATCAGCCCAAATCGTTACCTACCACGATAAGACGCTTGAACCATTTAGCCTAGGACTCGAAAGCCTGATTGGGAGCTTGAACATGCACCGAATCAACTGATAGGTAGCCATGTCTGGAACTCGAGGGAGCTTTGCCCATGTCGCGTGACACAGCATCCCGGCGAGCCCGGAACTGAATGGTCTCAGTCTTTGGTTCTGATCTTTGTGCGACTGTGTATCATTCTGCTGTGATGCACCCCGCTACCCGCACGATGCACATCCGGCTCCTCACTGTAGCGGTGCAATGTTGTTGGATTGTCGTCAACAAGTGTCCCGACGTTTAAGTATGGTGGTGTCGACCGGTGGACTGCTGCTGAGTTGCCTCACAGTCCTCTTCAATACGTTCAACTTGCATCCCTTGCATTCTCAGCAGATACAATGAGCGTTCTATCAACCTTGGAAGGCGTAAGCCATTGGCGAGTAGCACTTGCTGCACTCACATTGGCCTTCGCCACCTACGTCGCCAGCTGCATCTACACAGCTTTCACATCCCCATTGAAATCGATTCCGGGTCCATGGATGTCACTATTCACCAACAGGCAACTCAAGTCAGCGGTCACAGGCGGCAAGCGCATCTTTTACATCGACGAGCTCCACAAGAAGTACGGCCCGGTCGTTAGAATCTCACCCGATGAGGTTGCCGTGGCCGACATCGAGTCTTTCCGACAGATCCACGCTGTCTCTGGAGGCTACACGAAGAGTGAATTCTACACCAAGCTTACCAACTTCCCGGTCCACTCTGTCTTCACACTCAGAGATGCCAAGTCACACGGCCTTCGTCGCCGACTGTTTGCCAAGGGCTTCTCTAAGACTTACGTTAGGGAGAACTTCGAAGAGGTTGTCCGTGAGAAGGTTCAACTTGCTGTTGACAAGATCTTCGAAGATGGCGCAAGCAACAACGGCAAAGTCGACGTCTTCAAGTGGTGGTCTCTTATGGGTGCTGACATTGTTGGTTGCCTTGGCTTCGGAGAGAGCTTCGGTCTGCTCGAACTTGGTGCAGTAAGTCTATCGAGTTGTTCTTTGAAGACTCTAACTAACACATCGTAGCGTACGGAATACATGAAGATCCTCGAACTCGCCCTCATTGGAAACGGCATCGGTGCTGAGCACCCATGGATGCGAGCCGTATTGTCCCGCCTGCCAGTCAAGAAACTCAACCAGATGTTCAACAGCACAAACTACATCTTGGGCCACGGAATGAAAGCTGTCGAGAACGCGAAGAAGTCCATCCAAGAAGGTCGCAGCACCAACCTCATGGCCACCGTCATCGAAGAAGCCAAAAAAGAAGGCGGAGGCAAGGGCGGACTCCAAGACATCGACGTGCAAGTCGAAGCAACAAGCCTCATCTTCGCCGGATCCGGAACAACAGCAAACACCCTCTCCTACGTCCTCTGGAGCATCGCCACCCGCCCGGAACTGCGCGAGAAGCTCGAAAGGGAAGCCGCCATGCTGCCCGAAGGCTTCCAAGACGCCGACCTCGAAGCCCTCCCTCTGCTGAACGCCACCATCAACGAGACCCTCCGCTTGTACGCCGCTGTCCCCGGCTCGCTACCCCGTGTCGTACCTACCCAAGGAGCCACCATGTGCGGCCACTACCTCGCCCCCGGAACCGTCGTGTCGACTCAAGCCTGGACTTACCACCGTGACGCCTCCCTCTACCCGAACCCGCTCGACTTCGACCCCAGCCGCTTCCTCGACGACCCTACCGGCAGCACGACCAACCCCAAGGGAGCAAAGGCAACTAACAGCGCTTTCGGTGCCGGAGCATACACTTGTCTTGGTATTCACCTCGCTTGGATGGAGCTGAGATACGGTGTGGCGATGTTCTTGCGCTCGTGCAAGGGCGCCGAGCTGGCGGAGGGCATGCAACCGCTTAGCCCAGCGGAGTTGGTCAACTACTTTGGTGAGTTTTGAAAACGGAATGGTCCTTTCTTTGAGATTGTTGCTAACTCATCTTCGCAGTCATTACGCCCAAGGCGAAGAAGCTCGAGCTCGTTATTCAAATTCCGCCAACGACTCCTTCGGCAGTCGTTTAGTTTGGCCCATAAAAGGGAGTTTTTCTTTGTTTCGGAATCTTATTCTAATTTTTAATTCACTACAACAATTCAACTGTTGCTTGCCCTTGCCTGCTCTAGACTCAGATGTTTCTCAAGTCGAGTAAAGTTTGTCACGGTATCGTCTGTGTTACAGCATTTCCCGTAGACACGGCTCACTTCTCAAAGTGCGGGAATGAAGCCCTCCTAGTGACCGGACTCTCCTCGTCGTCACTAGCAAGCTCGAAATCACCCATCATAGCCTCAGCGTCCTCTCCCCTCCCTTGCAGCGTATCCAGTTTCAGCCCAACCGGCCTCGCATCGTTTGCCGCCAGCGGTGGATGTGCTTTGTGCACGAACCAGCCGGGGTTACTGTGGAACCACCGGTCGGTCTCTTCAAGACTTCTTCCTCGGGTCTCTACCAAAAAGTAGTATATCAGTGGTACCCAGGCTAGGTTGATGACGGCGTAGATCAGGTAGTAGCCCCATTTGAGGTGCTCGATGCCGGGCGGGGTGGCTTGCACAACGATGTAGTTTCCGAGCCAGTCGCAGGCGGTTGCTGAGAAGGTTTTGTTAGCTAGAAGCACGATTGCAGATAGAAGAGCAATCAGGAAAGGCGTACCCAGAGAAGCTGCTTTGCCTCTCATACTAAGGCCGTTCACTTCTGCCGCGTACAGCCAGGGAATCGAGATCCACCCGCTGGAAAACGCAGTGAAGTACAGCCAGATGAAGACTACTGAGACGATCCCGGGCCAGTTGGTGTCGGGGAGAGCGCCTCCGATTCCGACTCCGCATGCCACTCCGAAGAAGGCGACGGCCATTACTGCCGCGCCAATCATGAGTAGCGGACGACGCCCGACTTTGTCGACGAAGGCGATGGATGCGGTTGTCGTGAAGAAGTACGAGACGGCGTTGGCGGCTGCGACCCAACGGGCTAGAGTCTCTGACAGACCGACTGATTTGTGGATCACGTAGGGAAGGAAGTAGCCCAGTGCATTGACTCCGGAGAGCTGTTGGGCCTTCGCTGTGTTAGTTTTTTGATTGACATGCTTTGGCAGAAGGCCACTTACGAGTTGTAACATCATTCCGAGTAGTACCCTTCTAGTACCAAGTCCGCCCTCGAACATCTGCGACCAGGAGACTTGAGCAGCTTGCTCCGCCTGAATCGAAGTCCGGATCTCTTCGAACTCATCGTTGATCCCGTGATCGTTGAGCATTGAAAGCACAAGCTTGGCCTCATCTTCGCGTCTGTGTGCAAGTAGCCAACGTGGAGATTCGGGCAGGATGGAGACCATGACGAGAATTATCGCGACGAAGATCATTTGCACTCCTACGTTCACAATCAGTGATGGGAGCGATGCACAAGACACCAGGACAATAGCACGCACCAAGCGGGAAACGCCATTGGGCTTCAGTAGTAATGCCACTGCAGCCAAGGGTGATGAAGTTCGATATCACAAAACCGAGGACGTTCACGCTCATCTCCTTGACGACAGCGATACCCTTTTGACTCTGGTGTGATGTCTCCACGTGCCAGACTGGAGCAGCGCTAGTGTTACCACCGTTGCCTATCCCTGCTATAAACCTTCCCCAGATCTGACGTTGGGTATCAGTATGCAGTTATTGTAGAAGTGAACAATTGTCGTCGGCGGCCCTACCATTTGTGTCATAGAGTGCGACGCGGTTTGGAAAACAATACCAGCACCCATGATGACGGTGAACACAAGCATCGTCCATCGACGCCCTAATCTTTCGCCAATGAAGAGGGTGATGATGGCTCCGGCGAAACATCCCAGATCGTACACAGATGTTACAAAGCCTTGCATAGCCGGTGAAGGGTGATTGAAGTATTCAATAAAGTCCTGGCCAACGATGATGCCGCCGAAGACACCTAACAGTGGAGTCAGCTTTGATCAGAGATGTGCTAGACAACATTGTCATCTCACCTTGTTCATATCCAAAAAGCATCATAACCTAAACAGTTAAAGTCAGCAAGGCACCATGCAAGCGAAGTAGATCGCTCAGCCACATACCGTACCAGCGGCGACTGAGATGGCAGTGTGCAACGCGGCGCTTGACTTGAAGTAGGCATGCGGGACATGCTCGTCGCCGGGCCTCTTCGAAGGACCGGCAAACTCCTCGTACTCTTCATCGACCTCTGGCTCGAGGATCTTCACCTGTGAGTAAGACATGTTGATGGCGACTCAGTAATCTGCATGTCGAGGCGATTCTGGGCCAGTTTCGCTTCGGAGCTGCAGTGCTAGGGCGGTGGTTGATTGGGAGGCGTTTCCAGGGTTGGAGCTATCGGAGAGAAAGGCGAGAACAACAGCGCTGCTCTGGCGCCGGCCCCCAATAAACAGGCGGACAGGGCGACAGGCAAAAGGAGAGGCCGCCAAGGGCAGTCGACGACATGGGGTGGAGCTGTGGAGTCGTTCTCCGTCCTCCGTGGGAGAGACGTGGGATGTGTCCGGGGGCAAGCGCGAGGGGGGCTGAGGCTTGAGCCGAGAAAGCCATGTTGCCTGTCCTGCCGACATGCCAAAACAACGACAAACGCACCATCATCATCGCCTCTTGAGACCGCTTTCTACCATTACATTCCTCTATTGGAACCTCTCCTGACATATCGGATGCACCAGCGTTTAGAAAGCTGCTATTGACTCGCACTCCGTCTGTCTCGCTTGGGCGCGTCAGCCCATCAATACATGCTTTGGCGCTTATCTTCCCGTTCTGTGTGCGGCTGTGAACGCCATTATTATTGCCTATCTCCATGCACTCTCACCAGGCAGACTACAGAATGTGGCTGCAGCCGGTGTGGCAGGCGGCCTCTGAAGACTGCGAACGCGATAGATTTCGCCGTGTAGTCGGTAACGTATATATGGGCACCGTCTCGTATAGCCTCGCCTCGGGTAATAGCTAAGTCTTTCAGCGTAATTGCACCTCCATTCACACTCTGTTTTGCTTCCAAGTCGTTGAAGAGTGCGATGCGCACTAATCTGACACAGTGTCGATTGGACTACAGCAACCCGAGCGCTGACGACATCGCCAAATATGGCTGGGCAGGCCCTGTCAAATACATACCGCGAAACGAAACCACACAGATAAGCACCTATGGGTGCGAGACTCTGTGTGGAAGTGGCAGTCAATTGTATCCTTGGGGCCAGGTCTCCAGCACCATCACTACATGGGTCCTTCCGATTGTGGGCATCCTCGTGCAAGCACCTTTCAGCAGCAACGCCTTTTGGGAGACCATCTTCTCTCTTGCCAGATGGATTGGATCGCCTATGGCGAGTCTTTCTTACATCCTATGGAACATTAAAGTCAGTGGCAAGTGTGCTTTGCTCGTCGATCTGGCCACCAAGTACGAGGACAAAAGCAACAACAACAAGAATTTCCTGTCGATCCGCGACTCGTTCTACCTACTGATGACGATGAATCAGTACACCATGAAGGAGCATGTACTCCAGAAGAAGGAAGCAGAGGGCTTGCTCCGAATTGCATTGTTTTCCAAAGATCTCCGACTACTCAAACCAGGCGTCGATCCTGATAGCGAAATATATCGCGCCTACCTTCGACGGGCAGATCCTAGCGCTCAATTGTATTGGGAAGAACCTGAACAAGTACCCATCGGACCTTTGCGTTCAGAGGGTGACTTGGAGTCGAGAGATGAACTCAACCAGCTTCGCCAAACTCTGGCCTCCGAGCTGCGCTTCGCACGACGCAGAGGAGTCGTTCCGGTATTCATTTCGACGCTGTGGTTCGTGTTCTCGCTCGGTCTGTCTATCCAAGCCGCCTTTGGATTTTTGGGAGAGAACGCGCAAGCCCATGATCTCGCCTTGGGTCTGCTGCTTGCATGGCTTCCAGTACTCATACTCTCTTCGATCGTCGACCGCAACCCTGTCGCTTCGAACGACATACGCATCAAGCTCAACGCTCTTATCGATCGCGTGCGAATGTCACTCATGGACAACACGGTAAAGCACCACTACCTTCGGACCATTGACGACGTAGGTCACCGGACGAGAATGGTCGGGGAAGTCGAAAAAAGAAGCAGAGCCTGTCCAGATCTCGAGGATTTTTTCGTCAAGTTTGCCGGACAAGGCCGCAAAAGGTTCCACTACGGCGTTGCGCATCCGATCTTGACGGATATCGAGCAGGCATACATTGCCGAAAAGGGACGCAATTGGCTCGCAAACGAGGCGGAAGCGAGGAACAATCTCGTTCTGGGCGACGCATCCGGTGGGCTCGACTGGTTGGATCCTCGTGAGCTTTGGCAGGTGCTTAGCGCGGTTGTCATCGTAGGAGGGACCATACTGGGAGCGTTTTGTCTGTCGTACTTCACCCCAACAGTCGGGGTCGGTTGCCGTTCAGGAGGATACATGGTCTTCGGCAGTGTGTCGTTCGGCCTGCTCCTCGTCGAAATGGTACTCTGGTGGGCCTTTGACTCATCCAAGCAAGAGATAAGAGAGTACAGACGGAGGTGGACCGAGAATCACCCAAGAGGCCAGGATCTGTTCACATGGTACGAAAAAAAGCACCTCGCGTTCATAAGAAAGCGCTCGGCAATCTTCGAGGCCTGCAGCAGCTTCATATGGACTCAGCTCAGGAACCTAACTCCGCGGGAATTTTCTCGCGCCGTTGAGAAGAAGTGTGAGAAATACGAGCGTGCATCGGTGGCCGTCGACCATTTCTTCTTCAAGCCCGTGGAGTGCTTCAACATCGTCTGGCTGACATACATCACCATGTCGCAGACCACGGGCCATTACAACAATTGCAGGTGCAAGTCCTCGCTTTGGTTCGGCGGTGGCGGGTACATTGACTGGAACAATTACAACACTGCCACCTCCTCCTTTGTGCGCATCAACTGGATCATCGCGACGGTCTTCTCGAGCACGATCATGGCAGTCGCTATGCTTTACATCGTCACCGAATGGTGCCTGCAGAGCCACCTCAGCACCGCAAAGCTGGAGAATGCCACGGACGGCCTGTGGTATACCAGACGGTTCCGATGGCTCACGAGCCCGTTCCGCGATACCATCCACTACCTCATCGAAGGCAGCTACGTGATCCGTAGAGCCCTATCTTCGCTCTTTCGCCAGTTTTGCTGCTGTTGCCGTCGCAGCCAACAATCCCCTGCGGAACAAGCAAGGCCAGCCCGTCAAAACCGCCGCAGTGTTCGCTGGACGAGTAAATCTGCCAATGTCGAGCCAGCAGCACAATCGCAGTCACCATCACCGTCGCCTCCTCATTCTAGACGGAACTCTGACATTGGAGCGCAGTCCATCGCCGGCCGTCCACGGGCTAGCAGTGATGTGCCGCTACTTCGTCTGTCGGATGTGGGGCGTAGAGACTCCAGTGTCAGTCCTTCGAGGATCAGCGGAGGCCGGGCTCCGTCTATTGACGAGGCAGGCAATTCGGGATTTCCTCGAGCGAGCGGCGATAGTGGCACGGGTTCAGGAAGGGGGAGTGGTGGTTCGGAAACACTTCAGGTGCCGGGATTTAGACTTGCGCATTTTGGAAGTGAGACGGTATAGGTTTGCATTGTGTTCCCTTGGATCTTGGGTTTCGAATTAGCGATTGGTGTTTCATTGTCTTTTGTGTGAGTAGATGATCTAAATCAATGCAATCTCTTCCTGATCATCTGGTATGGCTTTATTGCACGAGACTCAAGAAAGTCGTACATGTAGTGTTATTGTTATAGTTGAAGATGTGATCACAGGCACAGAAGCATTAGCTAGGCAACGAAATACATGAACAACTGCTGATTACTAATTAAGCGGTTACACAAGATAGAGAATACATGTTGTCAAGATCGTCCAGGCGACCAGCGCCGTGAAAGTCATAAATCGTTCAGTCCATTGACTCATTCATCTCGACATCATCATCTTGCCACTAGTATTTCCTCCGTCGATACTCGGCATCTTCCTCATTACTGTACCGCCTCGTCCTCCGTCCAGAAGAGACGGGTGATCGTTCGTGATGGGTTTTGCCTCTGTTCTTGCCCTTGCCGTACTCATGGCCTCCGACTCCGCCTAGAAGCGCTCCTCCGATGGTTCCCAGACCAGGGAATATCATGTCGCCGATCAAAGCGCCACCACCGGCTCCGAGGAAAGTATTGACGCCACTGCTCTTCTTGCGCTCGACGTGCTTTCGTCGAACATCACGATCCCGCCCTCTGCTTCGGCTTCGGCTGCGACTTCGACTGCGATCCCGCCGTTCGTAGTCTTCGTCGTAGTAACGTTTGTCGTCGTCTTTGCGCCCGCGGTAAATAGATGAGTACTGCCCACCGTTGAGTGATGGCGGGTAATTCGAGTTCGATGATGCGCGGCGGTCGTGCTTTTGCCCAGCGGGCTGTGCGTAGGGATCTCGTCGGTAGTCGTCGTGGGCGGGATATGGTTGCTTCTCGGGTGGGTACTCGTAGCTGTAAGAATGCGGCTGTGGTTGAGGGCGGTACTGGGCTGAGAGGTGCGTGGGTCTGTATTGAGGCTGTGGTTGATGTTGCGGGATCGCGTCTACCCGTTGCGCCGGCGGAGGCTGTGAGTGTGGTCGTTGGTCGAAGCCGGCACTGTAGGGTGGTGGAGGACCGTCATAGAGCGGGTATGGAGGCGTGCTCTGGAGTGGCGGAGCAGGCTGCGGTGGTGGTTGTTGGATGTTCTGCTGCGGCACAGGTATGGGCTGAGTAGGCGCAGGCGCAGGCGCACTGCCGCCTGGGTTGTAGTAGTCTTGCGCTGACATTCGTGGTAGTTGGTGTGTTTCAGATGTTGATAGATTGACTTGGTTTTCGAGTAGTAGGTTACTGTAGGTGAGAAGATATGAGGGTGAGCGAGAGAGAAGGCTGGCCTCTCGAGACTGGATGTAGTGGTGGCGGAGGCTGGTTGGGGTATGGGAGGTACAAGAGCCTTTCCTCGACCGGTGTAGTAGTTGATGTCTGAGGCGCCTACCGTGGTCTGTCTGCGTCGTATGATGGAAGACGCATGCCCATCCCCTCGATCGGAGACTTTTCAACAGCCGGAGCCAGCCGACTGCGCCTTACTGTTAGTGTAAGCGATGCGATGGCGTGTGTTCGCAGGCGACCTTTACACTTGTCAAGTCGAGCATGATGCAAGTGAGAGGATGACCACACACGCTGGACGGCCCGATCACCGGACGATGATGAAATCGCCCGCATGATCCATTTTTAGCTGACTCCACCCAAACTCTCCGCCACGCCACGCTCAGCTCACCTTTTGTCGTTACATCGCTGCTCCCATACGGACTTCTAGCTTCATGACTGACTTCGTTGAATGAATTATTAATGATTGATTTTTGGCGAAGCGCACGCTCATAGTTTTTGGGCTTTGTCGACGAAGCCATCGAACGATGCAACCTCTTGATCGTAACAGCAACTATTCAGCCCTGCATACCTAGGTAACGCCGGTGGCAATCCGGACAACGATGTGACTTGGGCTCCAACGGCATATGTATGATGCAGAAGACGCTTTGCAGTTCGTTATTGCATGAGCTGCCACATCGGGCTGACTTCGTCTGATCGTGAACAGAAAAGTATTCGATGTTTGCCCGTGGTTTGATCTTGAGGGTACAACCCTATTAACCCACAGCTGTAATCGTATTCGGCGTGTCATGACGAATATCTCACGACGTAATCCATGAGGGAGGTCTACATGACACTCATACTATCTGCTACTGATGAGCTCATACATGGTAGGGTTTTAGCATTGAAAGTTGCCCATCTGACTCCCGACATATCAATGTTCTTCACCAGCAGGTTGACTGCATAGAATGTGTAGAAACGCATGTACCCAACCTTCAACGAGTACTATACAGAAAAGCAAAACCTCCATTTACCAGATCACCAGCGAGCATTCAAAATTTGCCGGAGCCTCTTCATAAAACTAATCTAGCGACTTGCAATTCTTAATGATCCACAACAAACCACAGCAGTCAAAAAGAAGCAATCATCAAACGCTACCTCACCACAACCAAAAGGTTTTACGATCCCATCTACTAAGCCCTCACTACCACCAGATCACTAACTCATCTTCACAGGCAGTCATATCAACCAAGAGCTCCAAGACCATGGGCAAATCAAACGCAATGTCGGCATTCCCACTATGTCGCCCAAACCCAGCGCCGGCACCAAAACCTGCTTGCCTAACTTGTGGCTCTTCCGTGTGTGGAGGCCATAGAAAGCCGCATCAAAGGCTGCAATGGTAGACATTCCAAGGCGAGACTGAAAGACATTTGCTCTCCAACGAGCGAATGGAGAATGAAGAATGGAAGTCGAGTGAAGGGTGAATCCGCGAAGGATGGCATGATATGGTTTGACGGAGTGGGCGTTTTTGTTGATGAGGTATTAGAATTTTAGTGTTGTGTAACAAATGTTACTGCTGTCTTAAGAGTCAATCGCGCCTTCCATACTTGGGGTGAAGTGCGAATTGTGCCAAGTGGACGGAAAGAGCGTTCGTCACATGATGCCATCGAGGAAAGTTCCCATTTGTAAACTGCCTCTTCACTTCCAATCTTTTTCAGCTCCACTCTCAAGCAAATGTGCGCCTAGCAATACCATGTGTTCGTTTGCATGTGAACGAAGTGAAGACCGCTGAGTCACATGTCAAAAGGGTGACCTCGTCATTGGCTTCGCTGCTACTTCTCTCTTGCCTTCCAAGGTTCTGCATCCTCTCCTCGACATCCGCTCATCACGAACCCATACACCAAGCCTCGAACCGAACACCATCGCAAAGATGGCAACAGCAAAGCGCAAGAAAGACGAGTCGACAGGCGATTCAGAACCCATGGCAAAGCGTTTCCGGTGAGCTCATCACCAATAAGAACCAAACAACAGCGCACTAACAGTATGTCGCAGCGACTACGACTACAACAACATTGTAATAGTCCTGGTGGGAGCCGAGGAGTAGCCGTTCTCGGTCCACAAGGATGTGATCTGCGCATCGTCCAAGTTCTTCAAAGCCGCCTGCTCGGAGCGCTGGATCGAGAGGAAGACAAAGAAGGTCTCTTTGCCTGAAGTAGAGCCTGAAGTCTTCCAGAGCTATGTCGCATGGCTGTACTCTGGACACCATCATATGGAAGCTTCGAAAGACGACCCAGTCGACTTAAAGGATGTAGCGTTAGGCAAGGCGGTGGAGCTGTACCTTCTAGGCGATGTCCTGGATGACATTCGCTTTCGCAACAAGATGATGGAAATCCAGACCTGCCAGCAGGACTTGAAACGTCTTCCCAATGTGCCGACGATGAACAAACTGTGGAGGCGCACGACACACACTTCACCTCTCAGGAAGATGTACACTGAGATGATCATCATGCGCTGCTGTCGTGAATCTTTGGCGGAGAACGTCGGGAGCTATTCACCGGAGCTTGCACGGGATATATTGGTGGCGTCTCTCAAGCAGATCGAAACGAGCACAGTGAAATCCTTCACATCAAAGCTTGCAACATTTCTTGAGCCAGTGACAGAAGACGGCTGATCAGCTTGACCACAGTTGACACAAAGGGGTACATCTCGTGCTCGCAAATACCTCATTTAAAACTCCACTGACACCGTATTCCCTGCAGGGCAGTTGCCTACCACGACTCCATATATCGGTAGCGACGGAGAGAGCCATGGATGAGTGTAATTGTGGCATTAATGGGAGTTGAGCTTCAACAGGATAAGGTGGTTTCGGAGTGCAAGCCAAGCGAAACCGGGATACCAGCAGTCGAATGTGGCGTTTCTGGCATGGCATGCCGCAGACATGTCACCGGCAAATTCGAAGTGGGAGACAGGACGGTGACAACTACAGACAGAATCATCAAAGCGACGAGCAAAATCATGTTTCAAGTTACCTCAACTTCTCTCGCAACCAAGCAGTAGCACTTTCCAGACCCTTCCTGCCAGCAGCAGTCTGGTCCCACAGACCAAGGCCTTCGCTCCAATTCATACTGACCTTGTCATCCGCCACGGCGTTCTCAGCAAGCTTCTCCGATCTTTGCTCCTCGTCCATCTGCTCAGCTTCGTGGTCCGTCAAGATCTTGTGTCCAAACCCGGAACGTCGACCGTGATGCGCACGATACTGTCGAATGAAACTTTTCCGTAGCACTTGCGAGAGCTCCTGCGCTTGGTCAGATAGCGGCGACGTATTGCCAGTAGCAATATGGAAACTGGGCAAGTCCAATTTGAGGCTCGCATTGGGAAACAGTCGGGATGATTTCCTCGTCGGAGTCGCCGGCTTGGCCTCATCGGCGCCCGACGCGATGTCTTGTAAGGTGACATTCGACATGCCACTCAGCAGTGCTTGCTGACGGTGGAAGTCTTCCCTTTCAATAGCGCTCAACAGCTCGAGGTCGTCGAGCTCAGTCCGACTGTTGGACGGTACGGCGGTACCGGGGGTACGGAAGAATAGCAGAGGCGACGCGAACGGGTCGAAATAGGTCTCGGGTTTGGGGAAGTAGTTGCCTCGAGCTCTGAGTAAATCCGCAATTTCCAGGCCGTTGTACGTTTGTCCGAATTTGGCAAGACTGGACTTGGGAGCGGTCACGTGAAGTTCCTCTTCGGGCTGCACCCAGTCTGCGAGAGGGTTGTTGATGGCAGCGGCGACGATTCCGGGCTCGCCTTTACGGCATTCCGTCACGGCAAGCATGGTGGCGAGTGAGCCACCTAGTAACTCTCCAAACACACATATGCGACCGACATGCTCGGATCTACCGGTGCGGGTGATGGACCGCTTTGGCAGGAGATGCTCATGAACCCAGTCGTAGCCAGCAAGCACGTCGTGGACCGGCGTTGGATACTGGTTCACGTTGCCCATGCGGTAGTTCACTTGGACGACGGTATATGGCAGCGTGCTGCGGAGATAAGAGGCATTGGCAACGTCGTTTCCAGCGTTGCTAAGCAAAGGCCCTCTGGGCAAGAGAAGCACCACAGTCGAAGGCCCAGACGCAGGAGGCGGGCCTGAAGCTGGGTGATAGATGCTGCAGCATGTATGTGAGCGAGACGCGGGCTGGGTGTTTGCGACGATGGTCCTACTCTAGCGAGATGCTGCCATTGCCTTTACACTGTACGTTGACGCGTTCAGACGCGGCTGGGCCCAGGATGGAGTAGGCCTTATGAAGGCACTTCCTGTGGGCCGATGCCGCGTCTCTGAAGCGCGATAAGTGTGTGAGGCATGGTTGCATGGGGCGGCAGTTGTTGTTGAGCGCTTCGCGGCATGCGGATGGCCGTGAGATGAAGGTCTTTCTCTGGCAGGCATTCCGTGTACTCGTGGTCGAGGTGACGTCCAAACCGTGTGTCACCGGGAGAGGCACGGACGACAGGGCTTCCTTCCGAGACTCCCTCTTTCCATCAATTTAATCTATCTCTCACAAACAACAGCACATCTTCTTGTTATTTCCGCCTTTGGAAATAATAACAGAAGACCGATTATCAAGCCGACTACTACTCTGGGCGGTATGCCGAACCATCATGCCCCTGCCATAGGGTGGAGTTGACCGGGTCTGCTGGGCTGAGAGATCTGCGTCTCCTTGACTTCGTCGGATGCCATTGGCCGAGACCTTCTCGAAACTTGACTCAGCCCACTGAGACACCCGGCTTTGTGATAGGGATCTTCGAAACGACACGCAAAGGCAGCGGATGAAGCGCGGCACTCCATTATCCCACGTCTCCCTCAGCCTCATGCCTTGACTCTGTCCTTGGCTACTTGTGCCATCGTACGTGGAGTGTGGGAACGACCCAGTGCTTATCAAAGCATCCCAAGGCCAACAAGGGTCACAGCGTACTTCATCAGACCGACGAGAAAGACCGGTAGACCGTTCAATCTACCGAAACCGCATCGCAGGTGGCTGTCTAATTGCTTCTGGATGTGCAACTACTGCATGTGGTCGGGGAGATTGCTCAGCGCTCTTGACGCAAACAGATTCTCATTTCTACCTCGACGGCTTCAACACTTCTTGTATATACTGGCAAAAGATTAGCCCAACGCCGCCCCAGATGGTGTGTGTAATTCGTGTGGAGCGTGCGAGCGTGCTTATGCCTGGGTAGAGTTGCCGTTGACGACTTTGACGCGAACGTAGCGTGCCGTAGCACGTCCACACCCTTGATATAGGTCGATCTCTGCGCCTCCTCTTACTACCGCCACCATTCCTCCTTCACCACCAACGCTTGCGACCAGTTCACTCTGTTTGCCTGCACACTCTCCTTTACTGCATTCCCTGCAGACCACATTCATTGATCGTCGTCATCGTTTGACGCAGACACTCACTTAGCCTCACACTCCAGTCTTCGTTACATTTATCTACTTTCGATCAATTCTCCATTACCTTGTATCAACCGCAGATATGCTCGGACTCCGGCAGGCCAGTGTTCTCTTTGCGATCACCAGCATCGTATCCGCAATTCCCACATTTCCGCTTTCTGACCTTGAGCGCCGTCAAAGTCCCAATGGCACTTTCATCGAGACAAAGGGTGTCACCGATGGAGGACTCGGATTCCGCAAGGAAATTCATACACTCCAGAAAGACCCGGACGCCTGGAACATGTACCTTCTTGGTCTTGCGCGCTTAAAGGAAGTCGATGGCTCGGACCCCCAATCTTACTACCAGATCGCCTCCATTCATGGCCAGCCGTATGTAGCCTGGGACAACATGGGCGAGTGCGATGGCTGCTCACCCGCTGGCTACTGCACTCATTCATCGACTCTCTTTCCGACATGGCACCGCGCCTACCTGGCGCTCTACGAGCAAGCTCTCGTGCGCAATGCGATCGCCGTTGCCGAGGAGTTCACTGGTACTGATTACGACAAGTACACGGCTGTTGCTCGCAGCTTGAGGATACCATTTTGGGACTGGGCTCAGCTCCCTGCGGCGGGCGAGAACCCGTTCCCTAACATGTTCACCGACGATGAAGTCTCTGTCTTTTCACCCACTGGTCAGATGAACATCCCCAATCCCCTCAAGGGCTACAACTTCAAGGACACCGAGGCCCACGATTTTATGAACGGCGACACGACCGAGCGTAAGCCTACATTCACGTTGGACAACCGCAAGCAGCTGCGCTCCGACCTCTGGACCGTCCTGTCTTCGAACCAAATCTACAACGCTTTCGCCACCCAGGCTCTCACCACCGACGGCGGCAACTTCAACCCCAGCAGCTTAGAAGCCATCCACGACAACATTCACATTCTGACCGGCGGCCACATGACCATTGTGCCCCAGTCCGCGTATGACCCCGTCTTCTGGCTGCACCACACCAATGTCGACCGCGTCTTCGCCATCTACCAGGCTGCATACCCCGAAAAGTGGCTCGAGCAGGCCGCCGAAGTCGGTTCAAGCATGTGGTACACCCAGGGCACCATGAAGGACGCCACTTCCGGTCTTGAGCCCTTCCACCAAACCGCGGACGGCGTGATGTGGACTTCCGACACTCTCCGCGACACCCACACGCTCAACTACGTATATGACGACCTAAACAGCCAAGGAGCGGCGCCTCTGATCAACTCCCTCTACGGCAACCAGGGCCAAGAGTTCAAGGCCGGCAGCAGCGAACAGGGCTTCATCGCCAAGCGTGGCGAGGCAAAGACGCTCGGCGGCTACCTTACCAACGTGCTGACCCCACCGCTTCTCGACGGCAAGACTACCGAGTTCATCGCCAGTGTCGAAGTCGACGCGATGAGCATGAACGGCTCCTTCACTGTCTTCCTCTTCGACGGCCCCTTTAACGAGGAAGACGCGAGCTGCTGGTACGAGGAGAAGAACATGATCGGCTTCCACGGTTTCTTCGCCTCGCCCACCGCCATGGACTCCGACTCTAAGGTTCGCGCCGGAATCTCCATCACCGACGCTCTCTTCTCGCGCACCCTCGGAGGCCTCCTCGACGACCTGACCAACGGCGGCGTCAGCAGCTACCTCAAGAACAAGATTGACTGGCGCGTCGTCGACTCCACCGGCTGCATCAGAGAAGCCAAGGACGTCCCAGGCCTGAAGGTCGATGTGATCAGCTCCGAGGTCGAGATCCCCAAAGACAACAACGTCTTGCCCACATGGGGAGCCTTCAACATCCTGCACGAAATCACAGAGGGTAAGAATGACGAGTGCGAAGAGTAGAAGTGAAAACAAACTTCCACTCCACCATCCATCCGTCCTTCTTCCGCGGCATGATTTGATGAGTTTCGTTGCGCTGGCGTGCTCCCCGCCGCCTTGCTTTCTTGATCGTCGGATACCCTCACCCCCGTGCTTATTTCATCTTGGGGCGCGAAAAGCCTCATTTTGAACTCTCTACCTCTCGTTTTTCTTTGGTAAATATGTGCATAAGTAAACGGCTGTTTCCGACTTGTTCGTACACATAATTCTACATTCTTAACTTGTACATAAATCCGATCTTCTCGTATGAAACTCCAGTATCACAGTTGACCCCACTATCGTCTCTCACCATTGCCGCCGCGACGTCAACCAAGCACGGCATTCTCTCGCTTAGAGACCCAGCGTCGTCTTCAAGTCCCGCGCAAGCTTTGTGAATGCTTCCGCTTGGGGCGAATCCGGGCTTCCGACAACGGTCGGTTTGCCGGCGTCGGCGTCAGTGCAGATCTGCGCGTGCAGAGGGATGTCTCCTAGGAGAGTGATGCCGAGCTCTTCACACTTCTTTTTAGCGCCTAGGAGAAGCAAGTCAGCAAAACCCACTGGAGACCCTTACAGATTCGAAGAGACCGAGAATCGTTACATACCATCATGCCCAAAAACATCCTGATGATGCCCGCAGTTCGTGCAAGTGAAAGTACTCATATTCTGCACCATCCCCAGCACTTTCGTCTTGGTCTTGTCGAAGAACTCGACGCCTCGCACAGCATCCCGCAGCGCCAGATCCTGCGGCGTGGAAACCACTATCGCGCCGTCGAGCAAGACGGACTGCGTGATGGTGAGCTGCACGTCGCCGGTTCCGGGCGGTAGGTCAAGGACCAAGAGGTCGAGTTTTGGCCACGCGACTTCGAAGAGCAGTTGGTTCATGGCTTTCTGCACCATTAGACCCCGCCAGGCTATGGGTGCGTCTTGCGGGACGAGGAAACCCATGCTCATGGCTTTGAGGCCGTAGGAGGTTAGGGGGAGGAGGCGGTTGTTGGGGTCTAGTTCCGGTTCGAGGCCTTCGAGCTAGATTGAAGAAGCCGGTTATTCTATGATTCAATGGACAGTCGAGTTGTGTTTTATCACGTACGTTGAGCAGAGTGGGAATACTCGGGCCATAGATGTCGGTGTCTAGGATGCCGGTGGAAATTCCTAGCCGGGCGCAGGCGAGGGCGATGTTGGTCGCTATTGTGCTCTTGCCAACGCCACCTTTGGCACTGCTGACGGCGATGACTTTGGTCACATTTGCAATGGGTCGTTTCTCGGGGAGACCTCGTTTCATGCGTGCGGCGAGGTTTGGTGGCGTGCCAGAACGTGGTAGACCCTATGTTGTGACTTCATCAGTACTGATTCATGGCTTTGCATAGTGATTTTCCAAGACTACAAGTCCTTGATTGGCAGCGAGTCTTCAGAATTGATAGTGCGGCTGAACCACTTACCAATGGGTTCTCATGACCACCGAGTCTGCTTGTGCTAGAAAAGCTTCTTTTTGAAAGGCACGTCTCGAACAGTTCGCACCGCACAATGGCAGGCAGACTGAACAAACGTACAGACATGTTGCAGGACGTGGAGAAGATGTGAAATTAATTATGTTAATAATATTGAGAATACCAAGTAAAACACCCTGAGGAGTCGAGGACGCGATGAAGTCGGCGCGTTCTTCTTGGCGGGGGCGGCCATCACTTCACGCTTTCACACCACCACTGTGCCTGCCTTCACCTGCGTCGCATCAGCAACATTCCATCACTGACATCTTTTTGCGAGTTTCGGACCATCGCTGTTGTCCAGAAATTGTATCGTGGTGTTTCGAGCCCATCAGAGCGACAAGACTTTGGCCAGTACAGAGCGATTCTGCGACAAATCCCGCTATTCAGCACATTGCAGGCGAATTCGGCGACAACAGCACATATTATCTAGGCCATGGCGAGCCCACTCTGTCGATTGTTCTGGTCGAAAAGTGTTGAGTATGCTCGTCCTAGCGTTTAGCAGCTTCGCCACTCTTGCTGTCTGAGTTGCTCGATTTGTCCGACTTGTCCTTCTTGGAGTATGGCGGAGGGGACAAAGAATCGTTGCTATCTGCGATACCGCCGATCCACGACGCTGAGCCGAGCAGAGGTTGTCGCAGACCATTGAATTGCAGATAGCACACGGGTGCCAATCGCTCTTGTGAGTCTTGTGATCCAAGTTTGTATTCGGCATCTTGTTGCTTCAGTTGTTTTCAGTTTGCGGATTTCGACTGCGTAATCTGTCACAATGTGAGTCTTCTACACATTAATGGATGCCCGGGAACAGATATACTGAATGATTGTAAGACACAGTATCACCTGAAGGGGTCGTTTGTGTGCAATAGATGTCCAAATTTAGGTATTGTCAGCAGACAGCGCGAGCTGGAATGTGTTGGTGTAACATACGTGGATCAAGGTGAGTACGCCATCAATCATTGACGAGCAATGTAAAGCCATACACTGCTAAAATTTATATTCTATCTGCGCAGAAATTACTTGAAGCTATGGTATGTACAATCCATCGATTGACTCACATCCACCTTCGAGCATGATCTGAGTCTAAGA